>OLIL01000095.1_pt1 | contig 88664 bp, 78 predicted proteins | sample 1609701 | NCBI WGS metagenome assembly OLIL01 (sample SAMEA4350146, study PRJEB24818) | metagenome | biome: human; feature: gut; material: faeces | place: Denmark | collected 2013-09
TATGCTGATAATCTAATACTTAAATCAAATACTCTTTTATATTCCCGAAAATTTTAAAGCAATAGAAACCATGTCAATATCTCTTCTATCGGGACGTGGAAGATCGGCTACTTGGGAAGTAGCGTAATCTTTCACGCCGCAAATTTAGTAAAAAACGCCGAATAACAAACAATTTTTAGGCTTTGTGTAGGCTTTGTTTGTTTTCTGAATTTATCTTTCTTCAATTTTTCGTTTCTATTCGTGGTGTATGGGCACGACAATGGAGACGAAACGACCTCATATTTCCTGCATCATCACGTCTCCCAAAAAAATCGTACGAACATCGTGTAGAGACGGGGCGTGCCCCGTCTCATCCCCTCAAATGGGTATTTTAATTACTGCCAGACAGTGGGAGACGGAGCACGCTCCGTCTCTACAACTGGGTAATAATCATTTTCTATCTTTTACGCTACTTCCCAAGTAGCCGATCTTCCACGTCCCGATAGAAGAGATATTGACATGGTTTCTATTGCTTTAAAATTTTCGGGAATATAAAAGAGTATTTGATTTAAGTATTAGATTATCAGCATATTAATAAAATATGCTGATATGGCATTGAAGTATCTATGGGTCATGATCTTCCCCCTTTACCATTGCGTGATGTCCACACCGTAAGATGGTATGTGTTATCTCTTCCCGCTTGTCACAAAGGTCCAGCCAAGGGTTTGGAGAAGGAGTTAGATCGCAGGGTGCGTTTGGGCGAGCCTACGTTCGATTTTTTCGCCCCCTCTTTCGTGGAGATGCATCGCCGTGAGGGGCGTTTGGTGGAGACTCACCGTCCGTTGCTCTACAATTATGTGTTTATCCGCTCTTCTGTGTATGAGATCTTCCGTTTGAAACGAGATTTTCCCTTGTATAATTTCCTGCCTAGCGTGGATGGCCGTGGCTCATATCCTTTTGTCTCCGATCGTGAGATGGAAAACTTGCGTTGGGTGGCCCGTTCTTACTCGGATGAGCTTCCGGTGTATGTGCCGGAAGCGGGTTATTTGCGTAAAGGTGACCGGATACGCATCACGGATGGTCGTTTCAAAGGTGTTGAGGCAAGTGTAGTAATACAGCCCGGTGTTGGCGAGCGGGAGGTAATGGTATGCGTGGACAACTGGATGTGGGTTCCTTTATTGCGTGTTCAGCCGGGCGAGTATGAGGTGATCAGCTTGGCCGAGGAAGGCAAGCATGTATATACCCGTTTGGACAATTCCCGGATACAAAATGGTCTTCATGAGGCGTTGGGCCGTCATTGGGGGGATGGTGGCGTTACGGCTATAGACCGTGAGCTGGCGACTGAGACCTTACGTGCCTATGGAGAGTTACAGCTGGATTCTGCCGTGATGCGGTGCAAACTCTATTCCCTCTTGTTGCCCGCCTATACGATACTAGGGGACGAGGAGCGGCAAAAGTCGTTGATCGGAACGATCGTCTCGTTCTTACCCTTGATCCGTGCGGAACAGTCGTTGGCATTATTACTACTTACGCTTTATGGTTGTACGGATAGTAGTATCTATTATTATCGTGCGCACGAGTTGATCGATCCGTGGAGCCGGGAATCCTCCCCGAAGAAGAGTAAATTATCCTTGATCCGTCGGTTAGCCGACTACGACCGCTGGCTAAAACACGTGGGTATTGAAAATTAAAAATTCAAAACATGCCTTCTCTTCCTTCTGGCATACGCTTGGTTACGTTACTAAACGAGCATCTGAACGAGATCATGGATCGTGAGCGCATGAACCGTACCTCGATCCATTTATATTGTACGGGTCCTTATTGGGTGGCTTTCGAGCGTTCTGCCTATCAGTTGTGTCTCACCTTCCCGGATAGCGAGATCACGCCGCTGCGCCTGTTCGCCTACCCGTTCCCGATCGTGATGGTGTCCGTGACGGATCGCTCGTTGCGTTCGTACGCCCGTAAACATATTTTGAGGCGGGACGAGACGGATTACGTGGTGCTGACCGTCCCCGAATCCTCCTTGACTGACTACCGAAGATGGCATGCCGGTGAGGTGGAGGGCTTGCCCCAGCTTACATGAACCCCAAATTTTATTCATGATGAACCTTTTTTCTAAACTCTCAACGTGGTATTTCTCAAGGAAAGCGTTGCCGTATTGGAGTATTATCCTGCTGGATTGCTTGGTGATCCTGTTTTCAGGCTTGCTGGTATATGCCTTGAATAACGGGATCTTCGCCACGATGGACATCTTTTGGCACCTGTCGCTCACGTGGGGTGTTTGCCTAGTGCCTTATCTGGTGGGCTTTAGGCTGTTCCGTACGTATTCGGGCATCATTCGTTACTCTTCCTTCGTGGATTTGCAACGGGTGGGCTTCGCCGTGCTGTTCGGTGTGGTTTGCGTGGTGACCTTCCAAGAGTTTACGGATTTTTCGCCTTACTTGGTGTATATCCGTAAACGAGACCTTGTGCTATCCTCCCTGCTGGCGATGAGCTTGATGTGGGCGATGCGTGTGTTCGTGAAGTATTTCTACGTGACGACCTTTCGCCAGTCGAAGGCTGAGCGTGCCTTTATCTTCGGCGTGAAGCAGGGCGGTATCAGTTTGGCGAAGAGCATCCAGAACCAAGATCCCGCACAGTACGTGCTGGCAGGCTTCGTCTCGGAGGCCGGGAACATGCAGAATCGTATATTGATGGGAGTGCGTGTGTACCCTTTCGATGAGGAGCTGATCGATGCCATGCGCCGGGAGCGGGCGACGATCCTTTTCGTCTCCCCCTTGAAGAGCGACTCCATTCGGGAACAGCCGGATATGGTGGCCCGTTTGGCGGAGGCGGGGATCAAGATCTACGTGACCCCGGCGGCGCAAGAATGGGATGGCAGGAGCGATTTGACGCATACACAACTCCGGAAGGTTGAGATCGAGGATCTGCTTCCCCGGGAAAAGATAGAGATAGACATGGAGGCGGTGGGCCGCTTGCTTCGTGGTCAACGCATCCTGATAACGGGAGCCGCCGGCAGTATCGGTGGCGAGATGGTGCGCCAGATCGCCTCGTTCGCTCCGGATCGCTTGATCTTGGTAGATCAGGCGGAAACTCCCTTGCACGACATCCGCTTGATGATGGCGAGGGATTGGCGGGATATCAACGCCTATACCTTGGTGGCGGACATCGCTAACAAGTCTCGCATGGAGGAGATCTTCTCGGAGCATCGCCCCGCCTACGTGTTCCATGCGGCGGCCTATAAGCACGTTCCGATGATGGAGGATAATCCTTGTGAGAGTGTGGGTAACAACGTGGACGGTACCCGTGTGATCGCCGACTTGGCCGTGAAGTATGGCACGAGGAAATTCGTGATGATCTCCACGGACAAGGCGGTGAATCCTACGAACGTGATGGGTTGCTCGAAACGTATCTGCGAGATTTACGTGCAGAGCCTCGACAAGGCGATCAAGGAGGGCCATGTGGAAGGCGTGACGCAGTTCGTTACGACCCGCTTCGGCAACGTGCTGGGTTCTAACGGCTCCGTGATCCCATTGTTCCGTGAACAGATTGCCAAGGGCGGTCCCGTGACAGTGACGCATCCGGATATCATCCGTTTCTTCATGCTGATCCCGGAGGCCTGCCGGTTGGTATTGGAGGCGGGTACGATGGGTAACGGTGGGGAGATCTTCGTCTTCGACATGGGCAAACCCGTGCGTATCATCGACTTGGCGAAACGTATGATCCAGCTTTCGGGCGCCAAGAACGTGGGGATCCGTTTCACGGGCCTTCGTGCCGGTGAGAAACTGTACGAGGAGGTACTGAACGACGAGGAGATCACGCTGCCTACCTTCCATCCGAAGATCAAGATCGCCAAGGTACGGGAGTACGATTATGATACGGTTTGCCAAGATATAGATGAACTCGTCGGCCTAGGCCGCTCGAGGGACGATATGGCCATCGTGGGCAAGATGAAGGCGATCGTCCCCGAGTTCAAAAGCCGGCACTCCAAGTACGAGGTCTTGGATAAGGCGCTAGAAAGCGCAAGCACTGATGCCTAAGGCCCCGGCGATGGTGGTGGCTATGGCGATGACTACTTTGATGATTACGCTCCAAACGTTGGTTTTCTTCTTTTCACTCATTTAAATTTGTTTTATAAGGTTGATAATACGAAGTCTGTATCAATGAGCACGCCGAAGCGTGCCCCGTTATATCTCATCCGGGCTCTCGCTGTCCGAGGAGCCGTTCTTACCGGAGATATCCACCGTTGTCTTACCGGCCTTCTGGGCCTTGATGACGGCGGCTTGGGCGGCCCGGGTGGGGACGAGGTTGAACTTGAGGCCTTGGAAGATGACTTGAAGTTCCTCGCCGGGGACGAACTGGATGTTCACCCCCTTGATATAGTCGGAGGTGAACAGGTCGGCACTTGGCGCTCCCCCGGAATTGATCTGGAGGCGGAAGGCACCCAGATCGCCGAAATTCACCTGCTTACCGGCTTTCAGACCTTCCAGCATGCACTCGGTGGTGGCGATGAGCACGGCCGAAACGTCGGCTTGGTGCACTGTGCATTTACTCGCTATCAGGGTAGATAGCTCTTTTAGACTGAGCTCGCCGTTGGTTTGCGCCTTGGCGTAGGCTTTCTTGGGTTCCTCTTTTTTTAACGGGTTGCCCATCATGGCAATGGAATAGTTTAATGACATAATCGTAAGATATTTTAAGTGATACATAAAGAACTTGGGGAATGATGAGTTGAGTCCTCACGCTTGATGACTTGGCTCTTCGTGCTCCTTGATTTAAGTCTTCGGTTTGAAAGACTTAAGTCAATTAGGCGACTTTTCTTTATCGATAACCTGACAGCGAAGGTTGCCGGGTACGTAAGAGATATGGATCCATCGGGCGCCGGGCTCTAGAATGAGCTGAGTGAACTCGAGTCCGCACAGCTCGTGCGTCTCTTGTATCAGTCGGAACAAGCGGCGATGATCATCTGGAGAGCCGGCTATCAGGTCGGCGGCGCAACCGAGGAGATGGTGACTGTGCTTGGCTCCCCCTATAAGGATGTTCAATTCGGGGCAGCGATAGCCGCTACTGATGACGATGGGTCTGCCCCAGACCCGCCGTAGCGGGTCTAGTAGCATTTCCACAAGGATCGTGACCATCCTCCGGGCCACTGGGGTGAGGCTGTTGTCGATCCCGTCTCGCCGGGCCGTGGCGGAGTCTTCAAACTCTTGATAATTAAAGTAGCGCATAGGAGACAAGGTTGATGTTTTTGTTTCTGTAGCAAAGATACGATAGGCGGAAAGCCCGGATATACCATTTGTTTCCACCTATTCGCTCTAGGAGAAGAATTTTAGGGTTCCCCTAAAAAATCATAGAATATCTGTACTTGCTTCGGCGTGATGGAGCGGTCTTTCGAGTGATAACCATGACGGATAAGGGCCTCTTTCAGTCCTTTCACGTCACGGATATATCGGTTCAACTTATGCAAAGCGTTCGAAGGGGTGCCTGTCAGGCAATATTGACGGGCGAGATCTATTTTTTTCATCTGTATTGAATTTTAAAATGACTATAGGAGGGTTTCAAGTTTCAAGGTTTCATGAACCCTCTTTCCTCACACACACGTACGTACATTATATGGGTTTCAAATAAATCCCTTTATGCTCGCCATGCAGGAGGGCTCCGGAGTCGCATAGTCGGCGTAGCCATGTCTTGGCGGTGTTCTTGGGGATGTTGGCATGCTCGGCGGTCTCCATCCATTGGACGGTGGTGAACTCGTCCGGCATGGAGCTGAGCAGACTGTCCTTTTCCGAGAGGCCTCGGCTGGTGATCTCGCCGGTAGGCAGGAATGAGAGGATATGGGTGGCGTGGAGGTAGAGCGGCTCTGCCATTGTCAGAAGGGCGGCGAAGTCATCGTCGGTGATATGGAGTTCCCAGCCTCCAATGATCTTGTCCTTTAGGTTGTCGCTGTTGATGCCTTGGGCCGGCAGCAGTAATTCCGGTTGTTCCAAGGCACGAAGCATGGCTACCACCTCCATGAAACGTACGAGGTTGATGGCGAGGCGTACCACGGAACTGTTCATCTCCTGCCCGTTGGATTGCCGGGCACGCAGGAAAAGACGTACGAAGCTGTCGTTGAAAGCGGCTTGTTGCCGCTCGTCGAGGCGCAAGGTAATGGTACCCCGGCACTTGAGCTGATCGATCGTGGCCTTCCACTCGTAGCCCATCCGGTGGAATTCCTTCTCGGCGTCTACCTCGTCGACGGAGAATTGGTCGATCCATTCCCGGATCTGCGATTTGTAGTAGAAGACCTCACGGCTGAAGAGCCCGTTCTCGCCCGAGGGGATAAGCGGCGCTACCTGTCCGGGCGTACCCGAGAGCACCATCGAGAGGAAGGTGGAGTCGCATTCCCGGTATTCGTTGTCGGTCCGTCGGTTGAACGAGAGCCCGGCATGGTCGAAAGCGTTACGGAGCGTATCGCTCCAATGCCCGTAATCACCCCCGATAGCGGTGGTGATGGTATCCGCCTCGGTCTCGAAAATGATACCGGTGCCGTCCGAATCGATGATATTTTGCAAGATACCCGTCCCGGTATTGTTGCCGGAGATGATAAACATACTGTTTTTAGGCATCTGGGGCATCTCCATCTTGGCTTTCTCCTTGCCTAAGGCATGATAGGCCGCCAAATCTTGGCGGTACTGTTTCATCGCTAGGTCCACTTGTTGGCGGATCTCCCGGTGGATAGGCTCGATAAACTTACGCAGCCACGCCATGATGCCCTTACCCGATGCGGGCGGAGCGATCACGAAGAGCTGGATACAGGGATAGATCCAATGCATCCCATAGAGGCAACGCACCGTCTTGCCCAAGGTGGCGCCTAGGGCGGTGAGAGCCGTGAGCAAAAGGATATCCCGCTGCTCGGCATTATCGGCGAAACCGAGGATGTCCCGTAGCAATGAGGGCCATGGATAGCCGGGTACCAGCCGTGGCAGGGAGGTGTAAGGCTCACTGCCGATGTGGAGTGGGGCGTCGTTTGCCTCGGTTTCCCGATCGCTGGTCTCGTGGGCTTGATCTACCGTATCGGCTGTATTATATGTACTCACACGTGTGTGTGAGGAAAAGGGTTTCGTGAAACCTTGAAACTTGAAACCTATTTCCACGCCCGCCAGCTTGGCCAAGTGGAAAGCGGTGCCCAGATGGACATTCTGGTTTCCGGTGCGCAAGGCACTGGAGAAAAGCTTGTTGGCGTGTAGGGCGTTGAACTTGGGCGATGGCTCGCAGAGACTGATGAAGTCGCTACGTCCTGCCTCCCCGCAATCGGTGGCGATGGCGAAAGCCAATTGTACATACTCGGCGTAGGTGGGGGCGATGTCGGCATGGGCCGTCCGTACCGCTTCTACTAGTTTGGAAAGATCGTTGTTCATGGTATGAATATTTTAGCGTTAGAATCGTGAGACAAGAAACAGCAGCGGGCGATATCCTTGCCACAGGTATCCACCTCACCCTTGAAGGTGTCGGCATACAGGAGCTGTATGTAACTCATGGCCCATCGAACGGTCTCGTCTCCGGGTATGAAAAGTTTCACTCCCAATCCTCCGGGGCTGACAAAGGCTAGGCGGGTCCCGAGATAGGGGTCCCCGAAGAGGTGGTCCCGGACTTGTTCCGCCTCCTCGAGAGAGGCGAGATGGTCGATATCGACCACTACCAACCCCGAGGCGGAGATGAGAGCGTCGCTCTTACGACGGGAAAAAACGCCGTGGGGCGTTACGAACGGCAGTTGCCGCTGCTTGAGCTGGCGGTATTCCGCTACCCTGCCTTCCCGGATGAAGGTGCGTAATTCGTTGGTAACCGTTTCGAGAGATTTATCCTCGGTGATCCATCGGTACACTTCCCGTAGTGTACAGTTCCCGGTAGGAAGCGTGTTGGTGATGGGAGGAAGGAAATAAGACATTTGTTGGTCCATATCAATAGGATTTCAGATTAATTTTCTAAAGCTATTGCTAATAATTGATTCTGCGTTTCAGCCTATAGGCTGAAATATCGGATGATTGTTTAATGAAAATTAGCATAGTATGAAGGAAAATTTAGATTTGAACCAGATTTTATTTGATGAGTTAGTGGAATTTCCACGTAAGCGGTTAGGAATCTCTATCCGTGAGTTTTGTACGGAGGCCCACGTAGGCACCGCCACCTACAGCAAAGCGAAAAAAAAAGAGTATCAATCCCCAGAGTCTGACCCGCTTGGTACAAGAACTATGCGTAGAGATGGATGAACCGGAGTTCATGGGGTATGGGGCCGGGGCGCTCAAGGAGGTGTATAGGGCGATGAGGCGTGGAATAGAAAAATAGAGGGTTGAAAATTGATCGTTTAGGGAAATAACGTTATATTTGTCTTGACGAACCAATAAACAGAGACGAAGATGGAAGGGCGGCGATTATATCCGATAGGGATACAGACATTCTCCAAATTGAGAGAGGGGAATTATGTGTATGTAGATAAGACGGAATTGGTCTACCGAATGACACACGGCGCGTCTGGTTATATATTCTTGAGCCGTCCCCGCCGTTTCGGGAAGTCGTTGCTTACTTCTACGCTCCATAGTTATTTCGAGGGGCGAAAGGATTTGTTTGAGGGTTTGGCTATCGAGTGTCTGGAGAAGGAGTGGACAAGCTATCCGGTGCTTCATTTCGACATGAGCACGGCGAAGCATATGGACAAGGATCGGCTTCTGAGTGAGCTGGAGAGGAAATTGTATGGTTACGAGCAGATATACGGACGTGATGAGAGCGCTATTTATACGAACCAACGTCTGGAAAGTCTCATCCAACGTGCCTACGCCCAGACCGGTCAAAAGGTGGTTGTCTTGATCGACGAGTACGACGCTCCCTTGCTGGACGTGGTGCATGAGGAGAAGGAGCTGCCGAAGCTTCGCGACGTGATGCGTAACTTCTATAGTCCGCTGAAAGCCTGCGATCCTTATTTGCGTTTCGTATTCTTGACAGGTATCACGAAGTTCTCTCAATTGAGCATCTTCAGCGAGTTGAACAATATCAAGAATATCAGCATGCTCCCGGAGTACGCCGCCCTCTGTGGCATCACGGAGGAGGAGATGCGTGAGCAGATGGGCGAGGGTATCGGTCGTTTGGCCGACAACCTTGGTGTTTCTCCGGAGGGTGCCTTGGGTGCCTTGAAATCGAATTATGACGGTTACCATTTCACGTGGCCGTCGCCCGATATATACAACCCGTTCAGCCTGTTGAACGCCTTGGCCGACAGTAAACTAAATTCCTATTGGTTCGGTAGCGGTACGCCCACCTATTTGATCGAGATGCTGAACAAGTATCACGTGAAACCCCAGCAAATAGGCGCACGCAAGGTTTTGGCAGAGTCGTTTGACGCACCCACGGAACGGATGGTCGATATTACGCCATTGCTCTATCAGAGCGGTTACATCACGATAAAGGATTATTCCTCGCTCACGAATTTGTACACGCTTGACATCCCCAATAAAGAGGTTCGTATGGGATTGATGAAAAGCTTATTGCCCAATTATTTGCATCAATACACAGCGGATGGACTTACTACGGTAGCCCTTCTTTTCGAGGCGATCTCTGGAGAGCGGATGGACGATGCCCTGCGTTTATTGCAGACCTTCCTGTCCACCATCCCCCAATGTGACAATACGGATTACGAGGGCCATTACCAGTCCTTGCTTTACACGGTCTTCAGCCTGCTAGGAATGTATGTGGACGTGGAAGTCCGTACCCCGAAAGGCCGTGTGGATATGGTGATGCGCACATCGACAACACTCTATGTCGTGGAATTGAAGTTAAACAGGACCGCAGATATAGCCCTTGAGCAAATCAATTTGCGCAATTACCCGGAGCGCTTCGCTCTTTGTGGGTTGCCGATCGTAAAGGTAGGGATTAATTTTGATAGTGAGCGGCATACGTTGGGGGATTGGGTTATTGAATGAAGAATGTAAACGCAATGTAAGCACTCAATTATTTATTTGCTTTACGAACTTATATACATCAATACCTTAGCCACGTTTTTTGTCTTGATAATGTCAGGAAACAAGAACTACGAAACATTGGTTCCTTCAGTTGTATCCATTTGGCTATAGTTAAATCAGAGTTAAATTCAAAACACTTATTTTTTATATCTTTCTGATTTTCAATAGTATTGCTTATTTTTTTCGATTTAAGATGGTAAATCAATTAAAAGCCGGAGCGGCTTTGAATTATGTCTCTATTATGCTGAACATGGTAGTTGGGCTTCTATATACCCCCTATATGTTGCGCATGTTGGGGCAATCGGAGTATGGCCTATATTCATTGGCGGCTTCTATCATCGCCTATCTGACCGTATTGGATTTGGGCTTTGGTAATGCTATCGTACGTTATACGGCTAAATTTAGGATAGAGGGTAAGGATCTTGAACAGCAGGAGATGTTCGGTATGTTTTTTCTTCTGTATATGGGGATTGGTTTTATCGCTATAGTCGTAGGAGCTTTATTGGCTTTGAATGTGGAACAGATATTTTCTGTGAATATGACACCTTTGGAAGTGAGCCGTACCCGTGTCATGTTATGGTTGATGACGTTCAATATGGCTTTCACTTTCCCGATGAGTATTTGGGGAAGCATTATGACGGCATACGAACGTTTCGTATTTCAACGGTTGGTGAGTATCGTTCGTAGCGTACTTAATCCGGTCGTGATGGTCTTGTTGCTGGTTGTCGGTTATAAGGCGGTGGCGATGGTGGTAGTCACAACCTTATTTAACATTATGACTTTGATTATCAATTATTATTATTGTAGATATAAATTGTGTGTCAAGATACGTTTTGGGCACTTCGATTCCATTTTTCTCAAGGAAGTTTCAATCTATAGTTTTTGGATATTCTTGAATGCGATAATGGATCGTATCTATTGGAGCACGGGGCAGTTTGTGTTGGGTATGTATAGGGGAACCGTAGCTGTGGCCGTATATTCCGTTGCGGTTCAATTGACTCAAATGTTCATGATGTTTTCCTCTGCGATAAGCGGGGTGTTTCTCCCGAAAGTTACGGCCATGGTGACTCGTGATGGCAGTGATAGAGAAATATCGGATTTGTTCATCCGTACGGGGCGTATACAGTATATCGTAATGTCGTTTATTCTTTCAGCCTTCGTTGTATTCGGCTGTCCGTTCATCCGGCTGTGGGCGGGGGAGAGCTATGAAGAGGCTTATGGTATTTCTTTATTATTCTTTTTTGCGTTGTTAATACCCTTGATACAGAATTTAGGGATCACAATCCTCCAAGCTCGTAACCAGATGCGTTTCCGTTCGGTGTGTTATGTGATAATCTCTCTTTGCTGTTTGGTGTTCTCTATCTATGGTGCTCGCAGGTGGGGGATGATGGGATGCGCTTACGCAACGGTTGGAGCGTTATTGTTGGGGCAAGGTTTGATAATGAATATATATTATCAAAGGAAGCAAGGTCTAGATGTCTTTCGTTTTTGGTGTGAGATATGTCGTATGTCGGTTATGCCTTTGTTGCTAGTGGCTCTCAGTCTGTTGATAGTTGATTATTGGGAGATAAATTTAGCTAAACCTGTGACATTCGCTTATTCTGTGGCTGTCTTTACGGTTCTTTATGTTCCGTTATTTTGGTTTGTAAGCATGAATGCATATGAACGAAATTTGTTTACCTCTCCATTGAGAAAGATCTGAAAATAGTATGATATATATTACAGACAAGCAGGACTGTTGTGGTTGCAACAGTTGCGTGCAATGTTGTCCGAAGTCGTGCATTACGATGTGCGAGGACGAGGAGGGCTTTCTTTATCCAGAAGTGGATGAGAACGTATGTGTTGATTGTGGATTGTGTGAGAAAGTGTGTCCAGTGCTTCATCAAGCAGAGGATCGTAAACCTCTAGCCGTCTATGCTGCGAAGAACAAGAATGAGGAAATCCGTCGTCAAAGTTCTTCCGGTGGTGTGTTTACGGCTTTGGCCGAGGAGGTCATCGAGGAGGGGGGAGTTGTTTTTGGTGCCTGTTTTGATGAGCATTGGGAGGTAAAACACGATTATACGGAGACAGTGGAGGGGCTTTCCTTTTTTCGGGGGAGCAAGTACGTGCAGAGCCGGATAGGGGACTGCTATCAAAAAGCGGAGCTGTTCTTAAAGGCTGGTCGTAAGGTACTGTTCTCCGGTACTCCTTGTCAGGTGGCTGGCTTGAAACGTTTCTTGCGGAAAGAATATGATTATCTTTTGACGGTGGATTTTATTTGTCATGGCGTTCCGAGTCCGGGCGTATGGCGGGAATACTTGAAGGAGGAAACCGTACGTGAGTGCGGCAGAAAAAATACAGTTTTGTCTCACCCTGATATAAAAGATCAGGATGCTCGCATAGAGAGTATCTTGTTTAGAGATAAGTGTTTAGGTTGGAAAAAATACAGTTTTGCTCTCACCCTCTCCGTCTCCAATGGGCATGGAGCAAAAAATACAGTTTTGCTCTCAGAATCTCTAGACAATAATATTTTCATGCGAGGTTTCCTTGCGGATCTGTATTTGCGTCCGAGTTGTTATGCTTGCCCTACGAAAAGTTTCAAGAGTGGGAGTGATGTTACGATCGGAGATTTTTGGGGGATAGAGCATGTGATGCCGGAGCTAGATGATGATAAGGGAATGAGTGTGGTGATGGTAAATACGGATAAAGGCGAGGTTTCTTTCCAAAGGACTGGAGTGGATAGCTATCCAATGGAATATAATGTTCTTTTGCGTTTTAATCCTTCTGTCGAAAAGTCTGTCCGGTTGACAGGTAAGAGGAGGCGCTTTTATTCAGACACAAAGAAAACATTGGGTAACAAAATTGATAAATTATCCAGTGTCACTTTGTTAGCAAGAATAAGAAGAAAAGTGTATTATATTTTATCTGTATTACTACGGATGGATTAGAGATTGTAGATGATTTTATTTCATGTTTTAATATGAGAATAGGAATACTCACCCAGCCTCTTGTCGGTAATTATGGCGGTGTATTGCAAAACTGGGCTTTGCAACGGACGCTCAAGGAGTTAGGCCATGAACCTGTGACGATAGATGTACTTCCGCTTCCTGGAGTGGGACGATTCATCCTCTCTACTGTTAAGTCTTTAATACTTTGGTTTATTCCTTCCCGCAGGCGGGAGTTCATGTGTTGGAGCTATAAACGCCATCCTTTATTTAAGGATTTTATAAATAAGCGGATAGCGAAGACTGGTATTCAAGGATGTTATTCGATGAAGACGGTAGACGAATATGACTTGGAGGCACTAGTGGTAGGTAGTGACCAAATTTGGCGGCCGATGTATAGTGCTAGAGTATTACCAGATATGTTTTTGCGCTTTGCCTGTAAGTTTAATGGTAAAAAGATTGCTTATGCGGCTTCTTTTGGTGTGGACAAATGGGAGTTCACACAGAAACAACATTCGATTTGTGCTCCTTTAGCCCAACGTTTTGATGCTGTATCTGTGCGGGAAAAGAGTGGTGTAGCTCTTTGCAAAAAATATTTAGGGGTAGATGCGGTCCCCGTTCTTGATCCGACATTACTTGTCAAGAAAGAGGCATATGCGGAGTTATGTGCGAATGTGCCAGAAAGCTCCGAACTCTTTCTGGCGGCTTACGTGTTAGATGTATCTGAAGAAACAGATCGTGTTATTGCAGAAGAGGCTGAACGGCATAGTTTATCTGTGTGTCGTTATTCTGCGGATAAAGGAGCGGAGCTGACGGTAGAGGAGTGGATCGCTATTTTTCGTGACGCTAGTTTCATAGTGACCGACTCGTTTCATGGAACTGTATTTTCCATCATCTTTGAAAAGCCGTTTCGTTGTGTGATGAACGATGCGAGAGGCTTGGATCGCTTCACTGATTTGCTGGATAAATATCATTCTGGAACTTTAAGAGAGTGGCGTATGAAAAGCATTGCTTTCCTGCGAGAGGAGTTAGGAAAAGAGACTTGTAAAAAGTAAAAGCACGATTTAAAAGTATAATATAAATATATGTCAAAACACGCATATTAGAGCATGGCTCATAAAAAATCCAAGAATTTGTTTGCGAGGAAGTTCAGTTCCGAAAATATGAGTATCATAGATAAATTATATGGCTATATTAATGAATGCAATGGCAGGCAAGGATGACTGTAATCGTCCAGCTGTATCGATTATTGTACCAGTATATAAGGTTGAGGGCTATTTAGTTCGTTGTTTGGAAAGTCTGCTTAAACAGACTTTTATTGATTTTGAGATATTATTGATCAATGATGGTAGTCCCGATCGAAGTGGAGAGATTTGTGACGAGTATGCTCTGAAAGATTCTCGTATACGTGTGTTTCACAAAAATAACGGTGGTGTATCAAGCGCTAGGAATTTAGCGTTAGATTATGCGAAAGGCGAATATGTGACTTTTGTTGACGCTGACGATTGGATTGATACAGATTGTTTGGAAAAGGGCATTCAACTTATTAGGCAAGGGCATCTTGATATATTACAATATTCGTATCGGATCATAAGGGAAAAGGATGGTGATGTAATCAGCATCCGTAATTATGATTGTCCCCCTATGAGTTGGAGAGAGTTTGTGAAATCCGATCATTATATGGTGTGTGTGGGGGGGAATTTTATACGAAAAGCTATAATAGATGCTTTACATTTGCGGTTTGATGAGAGCCTTCATTTAGCAGAAGATCAAATATTCATAATGACTGCGATTTCATTATCAGGTCGAATTGCGCAAACAAAGGGGATCTATTATAATTATTTTCAAAATTCAGCTAGTGCTACTCATAATAGCAAGGAAGATGATATTATTGATTCGTCGATAGCGTTACTAGCATTTGGTAAAAACAACTCAATTTTTAAGCCTCAAATAGATCGGATGATTTCCTGTTTTTATATAGAACTGTTAGTCGCAGGAAAAGGAAGAGCCAAAAGACTAAATACTGTTTATCATGATGCCCATATAAAATACACGAATTTACCAGCTATGACTTATCGACTATTATGTATGTTTTCTTTTTTAGGGATGGATATAGCAGGTTGGATAGTTATAATGTATTTAAGAGTTAAAACCCTTTTTTATGTTGAATTGATCTTAAAGCATGATTAGGTATCGAAATTTTTTTGTTAATGGTAGGGATTGGGATGCTAAGCTGAAGTATATCCTATTTCTTGTATGGCCATTTGGCTCATTTATATATGCCTTGAGGAATATTCAATCAAGGAGTTCTCAAATCGTATTTTTTTTGATTTGTGCAGCTTTTGGCTTATGCATAGAAACAAAAAATGAGACCTTTGATATGACTAGAATAACAGAGGAGTTCTTGTCTTATCGGTATGTGAATTTTGATTTTTTATATAATGAAATTGTTGATTCTATTCAAGGCGTTGGTGATAGAGATATATATGATAAGATACTATTTTGGATAGCAAATCAAATGTCTTCTAATGAACATGTGTTCTGGATGATAGCATCTATGGTTTATGCGTTTTTCTATTTAAAGTCATTGTCTTTTGTGTTGAAAGATGATAAATTCCATTCCTGTTTGATGGGGTTTATGATTGTATTTATGTTTACCATGCCACAGCCTATCTTTACGGTAACTGGCTTGAGATTTTGGACGGCTGGTTGGTTGGCTGTTTTGTGTACGCTGCAAATATTGAAGAATAATAATTATAAATACGTTTTATTCCTATTGTTTACTCCTCTTATACATGTAACTTATTGGATATATTTGTTCTTGTTTCTCTTAGTATATATCACAAATAATTTTGAAAAAATATTGATATGTGTATTATTTATGTCCTATCCATTCTCTTATCTATCAATGTCGTTAGTGACAGATGTTATAGGCTTAAATTTGTTGCCTAATTCATTGGAATTGGTGGCTTTATCTTATACTGATATTAATCATATGGTAGAGTTTAATGAGAAAGGGACAGGTTGGTTTTGGTTATCAGAAATATTTGATATGATACTGAGTTGTTATTATCTAATAATGATGTTTATTATTGTTATGCATCGTAAACTAATAAATTGTGTAGATAAAAATATATTTCACTTTATATTGATAATTTATTCTTTTGCAAATTTTACATTGATGGTTCCTCATTTGGGAATTAGATATTTGGGATTTGTGAATATATTATTACCTTATTTGTGGCTTAGGATGTTTGGGTTAAATAAGTATAACCTATTTATATATTTGTATCCATTATGTGCCTTGTTTTATTTGATACGAACACGATTGTTTGCTCATTATTTATCAGTTCTTGATTTTGATTTTTTGTATGATAGCTCTTTAGTTATGTTACTAGATAAACTATATTATTATTAGAAAATGAATATTTTGCAAATACATACAGATTTAGCAAGTGGCGGAATTCAAGCAGTTATTACGTGGCTTTCTAATGAGTTAGTGAAAAGGAATAATGTTTGTTTTTGTTCCATATTTGAACCTAGAGATGGTGATGTGTTTCTTAGGTATCTGGATAAGCGAATAGCTGTTTATACGGCGCATAAAAAAACTTCTGGTGCTAGCGTGAAATACTTATGGCGTGTATATCTGCTTATAAGGCAAGGAAATTATGAAGTTGTAAATATGCATGGCTACTTATATTATTATCTTATAGCGATTTTTTTATTACATAGAAAAACAAAATTTTATTATACAATCCACTCCGATGCTCAGCGTGAAAATAGTGGGTGGGATAGGCGGTTTGTCAAGTTAAAGCGTTGGTTTTTCCAAAAGGGATGGGTACGACCAATTACAATATCTGTTGAATCGAAGCGGTCTTTTACGGATTTTTATAAATTACCAAGTAGACTCATTTATAATGGTACTCCTAAACCGTTTGTAAGGCAAATAGATCTGGAAAAGTTTCGTGTATCTTCCAATTCAAGGATTTTGTTTCATCCTGGACGAATAACAGAGGCAAAAAATCAAAAAATGCTTTGCCATGTGTGTAACCGTTTGTTAGAGGAGGGATATGATTTTATATTGCTATTAGCTGGAGCTAATCAAAATCAAGCTATATATGAGGATTTGTGTGGTTATTTCTGTGAGAGAATCCAATATTTAGGTGAAAGGAATGATGTGATTGATATATTAGGAGCAAGTGATGGATTTTGTTTGTCTTCTATTTGGGAGGGGATGCCTATGAGTTTATTAGAGGCTTTGTCGGTTGGTTGTGTTCCTATTTGTACACCTGTGGGAGGAATACCGGAAGCTATAGTTGATGGGAACAATGGCTTTCTTGCAAAATCAGTCCGAGAAGAAGACTATTATTTGACATTGAAGCGATTCTTGAAGACAGATGAGCAAACTCTTATAGAAATGAAACAAAATTGTATTCGTGCTTTTGAACGTTTCGATATATGTAATACGGCTGTACAGTATGAATATTATTATACAGAATAATTTTTGAATATTATCTATATTTATTGTTTTAAATTTTGTGCTTATTTGTGGTTGATGTGAATTATAAAGTTAGTATATGTGATTTTTTTAGTTTCTGTGTTTAGTAAATATGATCTGTCTAATTGAGGGTGTAAAAATTTTTTTTATTTAATAATTTATAAATGCTAAATTTTTAAACACGTAGCATAGTGATATGAAAAAAATATTATTAGTCTTTGGGACACGTCCCGAAGCAATAAAAATGGCTCCTTTAATAAAAAAGTTTCAGAATAAGTCGGCTCAATTTGAGACGATCGTGTGTGTTACGGGGCAGCATCGTGAAATGTTGGATCAAGTGTTGTCTATTTTTGATATTCAGCCGGATTATGACTTGGATATTATGAGGCAAGGACAGGACTTGTATGATGTGACTGCACGAGTGCTGATTGGTATGCGAAATGTACTGAGAAAGGTTCAGCCAGATGTAGTGTTGGTACATGGAGATACGACTACAAGTACAGCTACAGCTTTAGCTGCTTTCTACCAACAAATACCGGTAGGACATATAGAGGCCGGATTGCGTACACATAATATTTACAGTCCGTGGCCCGAAGAGATCAATCGTCAGATCACGGGGCGTATCGCCACATATAATTTTTCTCCAACTTTATTGAGTAAGCAGAACTTGATTCGCGAGAATGTGGATCCGGATTCAATCTTGGTTACGGGTAATACTGTGATTGATGCATTGCGTCAGGTGATTAGCAAGATAAAAAAAGATGAAGAACTGGATAAAGAATTAGAAGGTGTACTTGCTCGTTCTGGTTATGATGTAAACCGTTTGTCTGGGAATCGTAAATTAGTTTTGATTACAGGACATCGTAGGGAGAACTTTGGAGATGGTTTTATCCAAATGTGCACAGCAATCAAGGACTTGACTCGGATATATCCGGAGGTGGATTTTGTTTATCCGATGCATTTAAATCCGAATGTGCGTAAGCCGATCCATGAAGTGTTTGGCGAGGACTTGACGATCTTAGACAATATGTTTTTCATCGAACCCCTAGAGTATTTGAGTTTTGTATATTTAATGGAGAAATCTACGCTCGTTTTGACTGATAGTGGTGGCATTCAGGAAGAAGCTCCGGGCTTAGGGAAGCCTGTTTTGGTGATGCGTAATACTACTGAACGGCCTGAAGCGTTAGATGCTGGTACGGTAAAATTGGTAGGTACAGACTATGACAAAATTATGAGTGAAGTATCCCGTTTATTAGATGATGTGGCATATTATAATCAAATGTCTCAAGCCGTGAATCCGTATGGAGATGGACTAGCCTGCGATCGAATTGTTTCTGCTTTTGAATGAAATACTATAGTATAATGAGATTTTTAATTTTAGCAACTGATTACCCTAATACGCATGGAGGAATGGGGTTGGCATATATCCGTACACGCAATGTGTATTATCAAACACATGGAGTAGATGTTGATGTTTTGAATTTTTCATCGAAAGAAGATTATGAAATCGATGGAATAAAAGTATATAGTTTACATGGTTATAAAAAGTATTTAGCTAAAACAAATTTTGATCTGTTGATAAGTCATGCTTCTAACCTAAGAAATCATTATCTGTTCTTGATGAAGTATGCGGAGCGCTTTCCTAAAATAGTTTTTTTTTATCATGGTCATGAAGTTCTGAATATTAATCGAGTATATTCTAAACCTTATCCTTTTGTTAAGCGAAATTTGATAAAAGAAAAATGTCAAGATTTGTATGATTCATTAAAATTCTTTGTTTGGCGTAATTACATTAATCGACATTATAAAAAACTCTATCATGTGTTTGTTAGCCATTGGATGAAAGATGAATTTATGCATTGGGTTCATCCGAATTTATCAAGTTTAGAAGATAGAAGCTTTATCACTTACAATAGTGTAGGTGAAGTCTTTGAAAAAGAAATGTATACGAAAGATCCTGAAAAGGCGTATGATTTTGTCACGATTAGAGGAATGCTTGATAAGTCTAAGTATGCTGTAGATATTGTGAATGAGCTTGCAAAACGAAATTCTTCTCGAAAGTTTCTTCTTATAGGGAAAGGATCTTTTTTTAAACATAATCTCAAAGCGGATAATTTGACTTGGATAGATGGACTACTTTCTCATGAAGAGATGTTAGCAGTATTAAATTCCGCTAAATGTGCGCTCATGCCGACTCGAACGGATGCGCAAGGAGTAATGATGTGTGAGATGGCAACTTTTGGATTGCCATTAATAACATCTGATATACCTGTTTGCCATGAGGTGTTTGCTGATTTTGAGGGTGTTGGTTTTATTGATAATGAAAATTATAACAACTGTGATTTATCTGTGATATATGATAATTTGAAAGACAAGTCTGCTAAAAATAGTAAGTACTTCTATTCTACGATTATGTCGAAAGAGTTAAAAGATCTTATTCATATAGTTCGAATGTGAGTGCAAATTTCAATATTCTTCGTTTTTGTGCTGTAAGTAGTCCAATTAGGGCTTAATTTTCAAATATATAATTTTGCAGTAAACTTTAAGAAGATTAATTTGTGTATAATAAGGAAAATTTAGAATGATCTTACTTTCAATACTAAATGAAAAACTAGCCTAAGGGTATACTCTGCAAAATATCGAAACTTTTAAAAATATATTTAATGGTTGTTGTGACTTTGTTAATCTCACATCTCTGAATATATAGTTGGCGTATTCCAATAGTTAAATGAACAGTTTGCTTTTTATATTATTCTAATAGGGCACTATAAAAGTGCCTATAATTTGTGGTGTACTCTAAATTGAATACTGGCCTTAAAAGTGATCACTTACAAACAAGATGAAGAAAAAAACAAAAAATATGGACAAAGATATTAAGATTGCCATAGCTGGAACCGGTTATGTAGGACTTTCTATTGCGACCTTGTTGGCACAACATCATCAGGTGACAGCAGTGGATGTCATTCCTGAAAAAGTGGAGATGCTGAACTGTAAACAATCACCTATCCAAGATGAATACATTGAAAAATATCTAGTAGAGAGGCAACTGAACTTGACAGCTACTTTGGATGGTGCATCAGCTTACCGTAATGCCGATTTTGTTGTTATTGCAGCTCCCACTAATTATGATCCCGTAAAGAATTACTTCGATACCCATCATATTGAAGATGTGATTGATTTGGTACTTAGCGTAAATCCAAATGCCGTAATGGTGATTAAATCCACCATTCCCGTAGGTTATTGCCGTAGTCTGTATGTGAAATATGCAGCTAAGGGTGTAGAAAGGTTAAATCTGCTGTTTTCACCAGAGTTTCTTCGTGAGAGCAAAGCTCTTTATGATAATCTTTACCCCAGTCGTATCATTGTAGGTTATCCGAAACTGATTGCCGATGAGCAGTTCAAGGAAGAAAATGATGCCATTACAAAGATAGCAGATCTGCCTACTTTAGAAAAGGCTGCGCATAGGTTTGCGGCATTGCTGCAAGAAGGTGCTATCAAGGAAGATGTGCCTACCTTGTTTATGGGGATGAAAGAAGCCGAAGCTGTGAAGTTATTTGCTAATACTTATTTGGCGTTACGTGTTTGCTATTTTAATGAATTGGATACATACGCAGAGGTCAAAGGTCTAGATTCACAATCAATTATTCAAGGTATTGGTTTAGATCCTCGTATTGGTTTGTATTATAATAATCCTTCTTTCGGTTATGGTGGATATTGTTTGCCGAAAGATACAAGGCAGCTTTTAGCTAACTATAAGGATGTGCCTCAAAATATGATGACCGCCATTGTAGAAAGTAACTGTACTCGTAAGGATTTTATTGCAGACCGAGTATTAAGAATGGCTGGATGGTATGGATATAGCGAGAATAATATTTACGGTAAGGAGATAAAAGAATCTCCTATTATAGGTATCTATAGACTTACCATGAAGAGTAATTCTGATAATTTTCGTCAAAGTAGTATTCAAGGTGTTATGAAACGCATTAAGGCTAAAGGTGCACAAGTGATTATTTATGAACCTACATTGGACGATGGATCAACCTTCTTTGGTAGTAAAGTTGTTAACAATCTTAGTGTGTTTAAAAAGCAATCACAGTCTATTTTGGCAAATAGATATGATAGTTGCTTGGATGATGTTCATGAAAAAGTTTATACAAGAGATGTCTTTAAAAGAGATTGATAAATGTGAAAGTCACTTTTAGTGTAAGAAAGTTATAATGAAAGATTACGGATTAGTATCTATAATAACGCCTAATTATAATTGTGCTCAATTTTTGAAAGAAACCGTAGAAAGTGTACAAAGGCAGACTTACCCATATTGGGAAATGATTATTGTTGATGATTGCTCCACGGATGATAGTTGGTTGCTTTTAAATGATTTAGCGCAGGAAGATAACAGAATAAAAGTTTTAAAGAATGAGAAAAACTTAGGTGCTGCTATTAGTAGAAACTATGCATTGCGTGAGGCTAAAGGTGTGTGGATTGCTTTTTTAGATTCTGATGACCTTTGGGATCCTCTGAAACTGGAAAAGCAAATTGTGTTCATGCTAAGTAATGGCTATAAGTTTAGTTATACGAATAGTGAAAATGTAAAGGCGAATGGAGAATCTTTAAACTCCATAGAATCGGGACCAGTTAAAGTAGGGTATTGCAAGTTATTACTTTATAATTTTTTGAGTACATGTTCTGTGATGTATAGCAGGGAGGCTATTGGGTTAATACAGATACCTAACCTTAAAAAAAGAAATGATTATGCCATTTGGCTCATTGTTTCTAAAAAGTATCCTTGTTATCTTTTGAATGAGAATCTCACTAAATATAGAATTAGAGAGTTTGGAAGTTTGTCTGGTAAAAGTAATGGGCTTATTGGGCAATATAGTCTTCTGAAGGATCATTATGTCATGTTTCATGAAAGTGAGAGATTTAATCCTCTTGTTTCATGCCTGTTAGTATGTTATAATATTGTTGGGTATCTTGCCAAAAAACTCTTTTATATTCAAACAAAAAATTAAGATTTTAATTTAAATGAAATATTTAATTGTAGTTGCTCACCCGGACGATGAGGTTTTGGGTGCGGGAGCCTCTATCTCTAGATGGACTAAAAATGGCGACATTGTAGATGTAGCTATCATGTGTGCAGAAGCGAAAGCTCGTGCGTTCCGTCCCGATGATAATGAGTTGGAGGATGATACGAATGCCAGTACCAAATACTTGGGAGTGGATAGGATATTTGAAGCGACTTTCCCTAATATAGAGATGAATACGGTGCCGCATTTGAAATTGGTGCAGTTTATTGAAAGTGCTATCAAAGAGAGTGAGCCGGATATTGTCATTACGCATCATCCCGCTGATACGAATAATGATCATTTGCAGACTTCCATGGCTTGCCAAGAAGCTATCCGTTTGTTCCAACGTAGGCCCGAGGTGAAACGGGTGAAGGAGTTCTGGTATATGGAGGTGCCAAGTTGTACGGAATGGGCTATTAATAACGCTATGAATCTGTTCCGTCCTAATTGTTACGTGGAAGTTGGTCAAGAGGGTGTGGATGCCAAGATTACGGCATTGGGAATGTACAGAGGAGTGATGCGCCCTTATCCGCACCCACGTAGTGCCGAATATATTACAGGTCTTGCCGTTGTTAGAGGTAGCCAGTGGGGAACGAACTATGCTGAAAGCTTTGAAATCGTATTAAGAGAATATTAGTCGGTATGTACAGATATTTCTTTAAACGTTTTTTAGATATTGTATTGTCAGGCATTGCCATGATTGCTCTGTTGCCGGTATATCTTGTCTTGGCTATTATTGTCAGGATCTCTATGGGTAGCCCGATCTTGTTCTCTCAAGAGCGTATCGGTAAAGGGGAAAAGCCTTTCAAGCTGTATAAGTTCCGGTCGATGACCAATGTACGAGACAAGGAGGGGAATTTACTTCCGGAGGGACAACGTGTAACTAGGGCTGGGGCTTTGATTCGTTCTTCCTCCCTTGATGAATTACCGGAACTATGGGCGATTTTCATTGGCGATATGTCTTTTGTTGGTCCACGTCCACTTCGGGTGGATGATCTTCCGTATTTCAATGAATCTGAACGAGCACGTCATAGCGTACGTGGAGGTTTGATTCCTCCCGACAGCTTGTCTGGCAAGGTCTTTACAACGTATGAGGAACAATTTGAATATGAGGTGTATTATGCAAACCATTTATCTTTATGGTTAGATTTGAAGGTGTTTTTCTTGACATTTAGTATAATAATTAAGCGTATGACGAATGATTATGGTAATGATTTCAGACCTCATTTGAAAGAGTATCGAACCAATGAAATAATGAAATAAATATGTTATACTAATGGAACAAGCTATTAGGAATCTTATTAAGAGTAATGGTACTCCTTTTTATCTGTTTGATGAAAAAGGCTTCATTGATAATTATAGAAAGCTGGAAGGTATCTTCAAGGCTATTTATCCTAATTACCAGCTTTCTTATTCCTACAAGACCAATTATACTCCTTTTGTTTGCCAATTGGTTAGATCGTTGGGTGGGTATGCCGAGGTAGTTTCTGATATGGAATATACACTGGCTAAAAAGTTAGGTTATGATAACAAACAGATTGTTTACAATGGCCCCTCAAAAGGAGAGGAGATGTTTGATCACTTAGAACATCAAGGTATATTGAATATAGATAGTCTAGATGAGGCGAAGCGTATAATTTCTTATGTTAAAGGGCATCCTGATAGAAATTATACGGTTGGTATTCGTATAAATATGCATGTGGGTGGTGATTTTATTTCTCGTTTTGGGCTAGTGCCAGAAAGTAAGGAATTACAGGAAACGGTTTCTTTAATTAAAGAAACTGTCAATCTGAATTTGATCGGTCTGCATTGTCATATCAGTCGCTCAAGAGGTGTGGAGGCTTGGACTAAACGTACGGAGATTATGTTGAAAGCGGCGGATGACTATATTGACGGGGTTCCAGCTTATATTTCGTTGGGAAGCGGTATGTATGCTGATATGCCTGAATTTTTGAAACAACAGTTTGGGGGTGATACCGTGCCTACTTATGAAGATTATGCGGATTGTACGATCCAGCCTTTTGCTGACCATTATAAAGATGTGGAAAATCAACCTATCTTATTTACTGAGCCTGGTACTACTGTGGTAGCTCGTTATTTGAGTTTTGTAACGAAAGTTCTTAGCGTTAAAGAGGTAAGGGGACGATATATAGCTAATATGGATGGTGATTATCATAATTTGGGTGAAATCTGTACTATGAAAAAATTGCCGGTAACTGTTTTGTCAGGAGGTAAGGAACAGCATACTTATACTAATATGGATATCATGGGATTCACATGTTTGGAACAAGATGTACTCTATCCGGGATTTGAACAATCTATCGCAGAAGGTGACATTTTGGTGTTCGACAATGTTGGTGGTTATTCCATTGTGTCTAAGCCACAATTCATCAAACCTCAAAGTGCCATGTATGTCCTGCGTACCAATGGTGAGGTGGAACAGATTATGCGGGCAGAGACTTTCGATGACGTATTCAATAAATTTAGCTTTAAATTCTAGAATCCATGAGAGATATAGTTGTATTAAGTTCGGCGTGTGGAGCATTCTTTATGCCGGGTTTCTTCAAATGTCTGAAAGCAAATAAAGAAAGAAATATCAAGATTGTCGGTTGCGATATATCCAATGATCCTGCGATGAATTTGCTGGTGGATAAATATTATCAAGTTCCCAAATATACTGATTCTAATTTTGTAGATGTTCTTCTGAACATTTGTAAGAATGAAAAGGTAGATGTGTTTTTTCCGCATATTTCTATGGAACTTCCTTCCATTCTAAAAAGAATGGATGATTTTAAGAAGCTGGATGTAAAAGTGGCTATCTCGAATAATGAAACACTTGAAATCGCTAACAGTAAATATCAGCTTTATGAGTTTATGAAGGATAAAGGGTTGGTGGTGCCGAAATATTTCTTGGTAGATTCTGCCAAAATACTTCGTAATCGTATCGGAGAATTGGGTTATCCTCAAAAGCCTGTTTGCGTTAAGATGACACAGAATAGTGGTAGTCGTGGGGTACGAATCGTACGTGCTAATTTGTCGAAATCAGATTTATTTATGCATGAAAAGCCTTCTTCTCAGAATGTGACATTAGAGGAAATGTACGAGATAATAGATGGATGCCAACCTATACCTGAAATGATAGCGATGGAATTTCTTCCAGGTGTAGAATATACGGTGGATCTTTTGGCCGCCCAAGGAAAGACATTGTACATTGCGGGGAGAAGAAATACGACTAGTTCTATGAGTATCGCTCAAAGTAGTGTGGTGGAAAAGAAAAGCGATGCTTATCAGCTATGTAAAGATATTGTGCGTGAATTAAACTTAGATGGTAATATTGGTTTTGATTTTATGTTAGATGAGAATGATACTCCATGGTTAACAGATTTGAATCCGCGTGTCACTGCTACCATCGTATTATATGCTGGAGCTGGTTTGAATTTACCGTATTTGAGAGTGAAACAATTATTAGGTGAGGAATTACCGCCAATAGAGATAAAATATGGTACCAAATTATTACGTAAGTATTGGGATATTTTGTATAATGAGGATGGTTTGATTAAATTATAATGTTAGCTATGAAAAGAGTGCTGATAACAGGAGCCGGTAGCTATATTGGGACAAATATAGAAAACTGGTTAAACCGATTCCCCTCAAAATACCAAGTTGCTTCTATTGGAACAATAAATAATGAATGGAAGAAAACAGATTTCTCTTCTTTTGATGTAGTGATAGATGTCGCTGGTATTGCTCATATAAAAATTACGGAAGACTTAAGGGATTTGTTCTATTCGATTAATCGGGATATGACGATTGATATATGCCAAACAGCAAGAGAGTCAGGAGTGAAGCAATTCATTTTCTTGTCGTCAATGAACGTTTATGGAGATGATTGTGGTATTGTCACAGATAAGAATAATGAGAATCCTTCTAGCTTTTACGGAGATAGTAAACTGCAGGCGGATAAAGTTATTCAATCCATGAATGACGATTCGTTTGCGGTATGCAGTGTTCGTCCACCAGCGATATATGGTAAAGGTTGCAAAGGGAATTATCCTTTACTAGTGAAATACGGGCAAAAGTTGCCTGTGTTTCCTGATTATCCGCAGAGAAAGAGCTTGATCTTTATTGATAATCTATGTGAATTTATCAGACTGTTGATTGATAATAATTCTAAGGGGATTTTTTGTCCGCAGAATATAGAGTACGCTTCCACTTCTGTTATGGTAAATGCTATAGCGAAATATAGTGGTCATAAAATATGGTTGACTACATTATTAAATCCTTTCGTATGGCTAGGTATAAAACTGATTCGTTTTGTACAACGTGCTTTTGATGATGATGCTTATGATTTGTCATTAAGTAATGATTTTGATGGAAAATATAATGTGGTTTCTTTTGAGGAATCTATAAAAAGATCTGTATAGTTTTATATTCGAGGTTAAGGATGGAATATCTAGAGGGTGATTCGTTTACTAGAAGAGACGTATTGTAGCTCTTGCTCTGTAGGCTGTCGAAGACTGAAAAGTAAGAATAATGTTATCGGGAGAGTTGGTATAAGAACCGGCTCTCCCGTTTTTTATTTCTATCGAACGCTTGCGCTTAAAAGGCGATCGCCACCTCCGCACCGATCTGGAAGGGCTTACCTAGTTGGATAAACGGATTCCCGAATGACTCGAAATAAAATGCAGAGTAATGGGTGTTCGTTATATTACGGCTCCATAGGTTTACGTTGACGATACCTTTGCGTACGCCTACCTTTGCGTTTACCGTTCCGTAGAATTTCTGGTAGATGTCGTTTCGCTCGGTCCAGAAGATCTTTCCGACACCGCTGAATTGGGCGGAGGCGGAGAATTGGTCTATCCATGCGTTACGGAACAGGCGGGTGTATTGCAGTCCTACGTTGAAGGTATGACGTGGGGTATATGGGATGAAGTTGTTCTTGAAATCCTCTTTCCCATTGTTGTAATCCCGGAACGTAGCATGGGTGAAACCGTAATTAACGTCGGCGGTTAGCCCATCGATGATGCGGGCACGCAAGGAGGCCTCTATACCGTAGCTTTTGGCTTTCCCGGCGTTGGTGAGGATACGGCCGTTGCCGCTGTTCACGAATTTGGTCAACTGCACGTCTTGAATGTCCATATAGAAACCTGTTAATTCTGCGCTTAGGCGTTGGAATAGCAACTCGCTACGGATACCGATCTCGTAGTTCCAGCTTTTCTCCGGTTTGTAGGCGGCTACTTCCTCGATGGGGGTAGGTTCTTTGACCTCGATCGGCATCATGTCCTTGAAAGCGCTCATCATATCGTATTGCATCTGGCTTTGCATCACGTCTGCCGACATTTGTACGTTGTAGCCCCCGGTCTTATAACCTTTCGCTACTGATACATAGGTGAACGTGTTTGACGAGCATTCGTACTTTAAAGAGACTTTCGGAAGTACTTGCCAGAAATCTTGGGAGACACTGGCGTCCATCACGGTGGTTGGGATCGGGAAAAGTTTCTCGATGTCGATAACCGGTCCGTTTTCTACGAAGCCGAAACCCATTCTCATCTTAGCCTCAGAATTGTAATCCATCTTTTGCTTCTCGTAATCCAAGCGGATACCGGCGGTAATTGACAGGCCTTCCGTGAACAGATTGTTATAAGTGGATTGGTGATACAATGCAAGGCCATAAGAAGGGGTGTCGAAAGAACCCGGAATATAAAGATGATCGTCCAGTATTTTTAGATAGGGCATCTTAGGGTGATCTTTCTTCAATTGATCGAATACGGGCTGGAGGACGGTCTTAATTCCGTCTTCCTTGAAATCGACTGGGCCGTCCGTATGTAGATCGTCGTAGAAACCGTAGAGTCCGAAGGACCATTGGTAATTATTTCTCGTGTTGCTCTTGATCGCCAATTCCTCGCTGAAAGCGTTTTGCTTTTGCTTTTGGTTGAGGGTAAAGATCGAGAGAGGGGAGAAGTCTTGATCCATCTTCATGTCATCCTTGAAATATTGATGACCGGTGGTGCTGCTCAGTATCACGTGCTCATTTCGGTATTCGAGGGACAGGTTATTGGCGATAACAGTCCGTTTATAAGAGCTGGGATCGTTGATATTGATAGGATTTACATACTTGTGATCGGTATTTCCGGTTCCGATGAACATGCCATATGGAAACGCTCCTTGATCCGTATAATCTACGGAAAGGGAGTAGGAGGCACGGAAGTTCGGATTGAAGCGACCTTCTAACTTGAATCGGCCGCCAACGTTGTCTTCCTTATCGATCTTTTTCCCATCGTAGGCATTAGTGTAGAAACCGTCGCTATGGTCATAGTAAGCGGCGGCGGTGAATCCGATGGTCTCGCTCAACTTAGCATAATGGGAGGCCTTGACTTTATATTGCCCGTAGCTTCCGGCCGATAGGGAGAGTTTCTTTCCTTGGTAATCGAACGGGGAGATGGTATAGATATTTACGATGCCCCCCATGGCGTTACGACCATACAAGGTTCCTTGCGGCCCTCGTAATACCTCGATGCGCTGGATATCGGTCAGCTCGAAATCGAAGGTGCTTTTATCCAGATAAGGCACGTTGTCTACATATAAACCCACGGATTGTCCGCTACTTCTGGCTCCGATACCGCGGATATAGATGGCCGAGGTTAGTTTTGCCCCATAATCCGGCATGTATAGGTTCGGGACGAAAGAACTTATATCCTTTAGTGCGTCGATCTGCCTGCCGGAGATCATTTGTGGGGAAAGGATCGATACGGAACCGGGTAACGTACGGAGGTTATTTGTCTCCTTCGTGGATGAGGTCACGATTACCTCACCCATGTTATAGGTTTTTATCGTGTCGTTCTCGTTAGCCTTGATATTCTCGGCGTATACATTTTGCAGCCCCAACGCACCTAGGGCGATGATACCTAAGTAGTGTCTCTTCATCGAATTTCTTTTGTTAGTATATTTTTTCAATCGCGAAGAAACGGTAAAGAAACAGGATGGTCAATCACTAGATGTAGTGATTTTGAAAGCTGGTTTGTTGGCTTCGCTATAGTTCGATATCGTCGCCGGAGATGATCCCGTTCATGATGGCGTAGAAGGTGAGGCCGGATACGGTCTTGATGCCCAGCTTGGCGGTGATGTTCTTACGATGGGTGAGGACGGTGTTCAAGCTGATGTTCAGCTTATCGGCGATCTCTTTATTCGTGATGCCTTTTACGATCAGTTGAAGTACGTCTACCTCACGGCTGGATAGGTCCTTGTTGTTTTCGGTAGTGGTGTTGCCGGAGCTGTCGCTCGTAAATAATTGTTGCAATTGCTCGATAATGGTCTCTTGGGAGGAACGTAACGTGATACGGTTCGTAGACGAGAGCGCCCCGTGTTCTTCGGTGCTGTCGATGAGGAGGGCGGTCTTGTTTCTTCTCGGGAGGAAGAAATCTGCGTTGAGCACAAGGGTATCTGAATCGGTGAAATAGTAATCGTAGGTGTCGCTTCCTGTGGAGGAAAGCATCTCGAAATTTGGAAAATAGCAAACCTCTACCGGGGGGAAGTAGTCGGTCAGCAAGCTTTGCAGCCCAATACTTCTTAGGGTATCAGACAGTATGATCGCTATTTGTTTGTTTCGATGCATTTCAGATCGTTAGATACATAATTTTTCCATGGCCGAGACCATGGGGGTAAGGATTCGATACCGGATCCGGTTGTGTTGTTTGATATCTTTCTCCAGACTACAGATGGAGAAGAGGACGGCATAACATAAATTCTCGTCGTAATCTCCCGAAAGATGCTTGACCATGATACTTTTTAAGTCGGCTAAAAGGGCCTCGATGGTATCTTCCGTACGTTGCTCGGAGGTGATTTGCAATCCATCGATCGTTCCCGCCGGTTCTTTTCCCAGCTTTTTACTTAACGACATGCAGTAGGGGAACCATATCTTATCATCTTTCTCAATGCGGGCGATGAGTTCTTCCTTGAACGAGGAGAAGAAGCGTCCTATCAATCCAAGAGTAGGATTGCCTGGCGTACTCATCGAGATAAAGGAACCTAGATGGCGTTCTATATTGGGAAGCTGATAACGTAAATAGTATTGGTTCGTCTTTGTCAGGTAATCAATGATCTGCGATGTATGGAAAGTTTGTAACTTCTTCTCCGGAAAATACTCCTCGTTGAGGAAGGTATTGATCACTGTCAATAAAAAGTCCGTATCCAGCGAATGTTCTTCACAGAGCGTCTTCACCGATTTGTCGCCAAGCCCGAGACGAATCCCAAACCGGTTGATTACGGGAATGAGTGAGGGGTGTTCTTCCACCACCTCACTCAATTGCATATTTGGATATACTAAAGGCATCTTATCAAGCTTGTTCCCATTGTTCACGTAATAACTTGACGGCGGCGGGGACTACCACGTTACGGTCTCCCTGACATCCGCACTCGAAACTTACGTAGTTGTTATAACCAATCATTTTCAATCCCTTGAAACCATTGATATAGTTGTCGGCATCTCCATCCTCACCCGGCATGCTGCGACGTTTGCGGCTGGCCACGTGTACGTGTTGGAGATACTCTCCACCAGAGATAAAGGCTCCCATATCAGAGGTCTCTTCCCATGTCATATGCCAGAAGTCGCCCATGCAACGTACACCCGGATTATTGATATCCCGGCATAAAGAGGCGGCGTCGGCTACTTGACGTAGATAAAAACACTCTTTTCGGTTCAAAGGTTCAAAGATGACGCTAGTCCCATGCTGGGCGGCGAAAGTTCCCATCTCGTTGAATTGCTCGCAAAGGAAATCCCGTGTCTCCATCGTATGAGGCAAGGCGGGGACTTGACCATTAAAGGCAGGAACGATAATCACGCCCGTAGAACCTAATTCACCGGCTGCGGCGATGATCTCTTTCATCGTATCCATGCATTCCTTGCGGATGGCTGGATTGGTAGAAAGAATAAAGCCTTTGAAGCCGGCGCAAATGGCACTCACTTTGATATTACGTCCGTTTAAGGCCTGCTTGATCTCGTTTACCCGGCTGGCTAATCCTCCGCCACCCGGCTCAAAACCTACAACGCCCAACTTCTCCATAAAATCAAGTTTCTCGTTCAAACTTTCACCCGGGGCGATTCCCTCTTGGAAAGAAAGCTTTAATTCAAGGTCCTTGCCGGGCTTGTCGCTCCCTTTTTCTCCTTTGGCAGTGTTTGCCGGCTTGGAAGAGCAGGAGGCCAAGGCCGTACTTCCTACCGCTAAAGCAGCGCCGGATAAGGAGGTTCTTAAAAAGTTTCTTCTATTTAATGTCATAAACAGTCTGGATTATTTCTTGTCGATTGGTTTACCCGGAACAGGAACGACGAAGCCGCTCATATCCATCTTTCCTAAGTTCAAATCTTTCGGAGTGTAATCCAATGCAGAGGCAGTCATGGCATCCCAAGTGGTCTCGGTACCCGTGTAAGCGGACTCACGACCCATGATTGCGGCCATATTGGAGATAGCAGTCTCAGAAGCTTGCTCGATTTGTTTACCACCACGGATGCAGTTGATCCAGTTTACATGCTCTAATGTATACGGGTCAGTTTGCTTGAAGTTCGCTTTTTCGGCCTCGCTATCATATTTCCAGATAACGTTTCCTGCCAAATCCTTGATCTCCATCGTGTCACTGCTCCATGATCCCTTGGTTCCTTGGATGAATTCGCTTACATTATTTGCACAACCATCTATCTGGCGGCACATACTATGCATATGGATACCATTTTCCATTGTGAAATCAACGCTGAAGTTATCATATTGGTCGCCAGTGATACGACGGTGGCGAGAACCGAAACCTACAGCCTTGACTGGTTTCAATCCGCTGAACCAAGTGAATACATCTATATTATGTACGTGTTGCTCTACGATATGGTCGCCGGAAAGCCATTTCCAGTTTACCCAGTCCTTGATCATATATTCGCAATCGTTCCATCCCGGTTGACGATCCCGATACCAAAGCATATTCTGATTCCAGTAAACCGTACCACCCGTGATCTCACCGATCAATCCTTCCATGATCTTCTTGTAAGACTCGACATAACTGCGTTGGTGATGGCGTTGAGTACCGGTTACGACACATAAGTTCTTTGCCGCAGCTTGTTTCGCGGTAGCCATAATGGTACGGTAACCAACCGGATCAACACAGATAGGTTTCTCTAAGAAGGAATGTTTGCCCTTTTCTGTGGCGTATTGGAAATGAACTGGACGGAATACGGGAGGAGTGGCGACGATCACTACATCTACGCCGCTATCAATCACTTGTTTGTACGCATCCAAGCCGACGAAACGTTTATCAGCCGGTACATCAATTCCTTTCTCATCTTTTAATTTCTTTGCCAAATCATCGACACGTTCTTGGAACGTATCGCCTAAAGCCACGATCGTAACGCCGTTTGCAGCGTTCAAGAAGTTAAAAGCGGCTCCGGAACCACGTCCGCCACAACCGATTACACCAGCTTTTAGTTCTTTTCCATCAGTCGCCAAATCTGGTAATTCGGGCACGTAATAAGTACCGGGTTCTTTCAAAGGCTTTATTGCGTTCGCACTTTCACCTCCACCACAAGAAGTTAATACACCAACTGTACTACCTGTTCCAATTGCTCCAAGCGCACCCGCTAGGGCTGAACTTTTCAGAAATGATCTTCTGCTAATGCTGTTCTCTTTTTTCATGATATTATTTTTTAGACACTATTTATTAGGTTCACATACTACACGGAAACCGATTCCTCTGATATCGGAGTACCACCAGATACTCTTCGGCTGTTGCGGATCGGTTTTTAACCAAGCTTCATGTTTAGTATAATCACGGGAAGCGCAGCGAAGATCTGCCGCATCGGAGGTGTAATTACCGCCTCTCACTACCCACTCAGTACCTTCGGTAACCAATGGATCTGTGGCACTACTTCCGCTTTTAGCATAAGCTTCAGGATCATACTTATCGGCACAATATTCCATTACATTACCCAACATATTCTTTAACCCAAAAGGGTTGGCTTTTACCAAATCCGGTTCTTGCGTCTTATTTTTGCTGTTCTTGCTATAAATCACATAAGAACCTATACTATCAGTCTTTGCGTCGAAAAATTTACGCCAAAAGCCTTGATCGGAGAAATCTTTTGGATTGCCCGTAAAGAAATAAGGCGTTTCCGTGCCGCCACGTGCCGCATATTCCCATTCCGCCTCGGTCGGTAAACGATAAGTCTTTCCTGTTTTCTTGGATAACCATTGGCAGAAAGTCTCGGCCGCATAATGAGTCATTGTAATAGCCGGGCGATCTCCACCACCCCAGCCTTGATCCGGAAAACCGAACGGAGGTGTAGGACCGGAGATGGCATCGACATTCGGATTACTGTTATTTGCGTATACGGTCTCTGGAGGGGTACGGCCCTCACTCATCGTATTCCCATAGAAAGCCCAGTATTGATCCCAAGTCACCTCGACCTCAGCCATGAAAAACGGACTGACAGTTACGTTGTGTACAGGCGACTCATCTGCTTTATGAAATGCCTCTTTTTCCTCACTACCCATTTTGAATGAACCTCCGGGGATAGCAATCATCTTGAATGAGACCATTGTTCCGGGAATTTGTTCTACATAGTCGGTGAAAGAGGTAACTGTAGTTGGTTCCTTAAAAAACAAGCTGGTATCCGAAGATGCCCCGGATGTATTTTGTCCCGGTATACCAACCATCTTAGAGTGATTGTAGTTCGGATTGTAATGTCCTGCATCCAAATGGCAACTAATACATTGTAGATCTAGCTTTTTCTCATTCTCATCATAATATAAATGTGCCGTTACACCATCATCGGTAATTCCTTCGGGGAATAAGTTCTGATGGCACTCCTTACAAGATTCATTGGGGATATATTTAACGGCGTGTTCCAACTCGGACTTAGTTTCCCAATTGAAATCCGCGCTGTCTTTAGTCAAGTATGACCAAACATCTTTCATACCCAATTTAGCCTTTGCGCTATAATGTTTCCAAGTATTTGTTTGGGGTGGGAGGTGACAAGCTACGCAATGTGTCTTAACGCCACTTCCATTATTTACATGCTTGGAAAGTTTCCAACTGTTTTCTACGTGAGGATGCACGTGGCACATCATACAAGATTCATCTGTCGAGAAATATACAGATGTTTTATAAAGGGCGATCATAATCCCAGCTCCCAAAAATAATCCGAGGCACAGGATAAACGCCTTACTTTTGAAAAAATACTTTTTCCTCTCAGACGAGTATCGATTTGAAAATTTGTTAGTTGTCATCTGTTTCTATGGTATACGATTTACACTAAGTCTCAATTAGATTTAAAATCGGCAATAAAAGTAGTATATTCCTTTATATATTGAAAGAAAAAATAGTCTCTTTAACGAAAAATGTTGTCTTATTTACGCTTTTTTATCGCAATGGGAAAAGAAGGAGAATAATAAAAAAGCGGCAACACATATTCATAGTGTTGCCACTCATGCACGGAAGGAGAGGCTCGAACTCCCGACACCTGGTTTTGGAGACCAGTGCTCTACCGACTGAGCTACTTCCGTATTGCGGGTGCAAAAGTAGTTTAATAATTTGAATATGCAAGTAAAATATGAGAAAAAATAGTCTGCTTTTTAAAAAGGCATTTAGATTATATTTAGTATGTTTGCCAAATCAAAGAAAAAGGAGTGGGAGTTTTTGTGCGAGATATCAAAGGGTTGCTTGAATCTGTGTCGGTAGATAACAGGGGAGCTTTCGAACGTTTTTATAATTTATATTATGATCAGGTTTTTCGCTTCGCTTATTATTGTTTAGGCGAGAAGGAGGCATGCCGTGAAGTTGTGACAGATGTTTTTTTCTCGGTCTGGCAATCCCGGAAACGATTAAAGGATATTGATAATATAGATACCTATTTATATATTTCCGTACGTAACGAGTCTTTTCGTTTTCAAGCAAGGAATAAAGACTTGAATAGGCTTTCTTTAAATGAGTTGTTGCCATTAATGGAAGAGGAAGATGAGGGTTCTCCGGAGGAGCATTTGGAGTTAAAAGAGATGAGAGAGATGCTTGATAAAGCGATTGACGAACTTCCTGAGAAATGCCGTCTTGTGTTTTTGATGTCTCGTGAGGAGGGATTGAAAACGAAGGAGATCGCGGAAATATTATCGGTTCAAGAGAGTACGGTTCGTGTACAGATGAAGATCGCTATAGAAAAATTGGTAGCCCGGTTGAAGCCGAGCTTTCCAAATATTTCATTTTCTTTATTGCTGATGTTTATTTTTAATGTGATTTATAGATCTGCTTAAGCTTTCTATATGGGGATATTCCCTGTTAGAAGGAAAGATGATAGTTCTTTTATATCAGTAACGATTTTGTTTGCTCCGGCATTCGCTAATTCTTCTTCATCCCCGTAGCCGTAAAGGACTCCTATTGAATCTATGTTATTCGCTTTGGCCCCTTCTATATCATATTTACGATCACCGATCATGACTACGTCAGACCGTGTTTTTATATCGGTGCTGTCTAATACATATTGTATTACATCCGCTTTTTCGGAACGGCTTCCGTCGAATGTGCTTCCTCCAACAAATGTAAAATAAGATTCTAAGTGGAAATATTCTAGAATTTGTTGAGCGAAGGGTTGCGGTTTTGAGGTGGCTAAGTAGATTTTCATTTCGTTTTCGGTAAGCAAACGGAGTAATTCATCAATACCTTGATACAGGGTATTCTCGAAAATACCTTGTTTTGAAAAATATTCCCGGTATTTAGCAATGGCTACATCTGCTTGCTCATCTGTAAACTGATAGAAGTCCTTAAAGGATGTTTTTAATGGTGGCCCGATGAAAGGACATAAAGATCGTAAATCTTCTACTTCTATATTGAAATAGGAGAGGGCGTACTTTACAGAACTGGTAATACCAATCATAGGATCGGTTAATGTACCGTCCAGATCGAACAATATATGTTGATACCTTTTGTTATTCATTAGATATTAATAGGATTGAAAAAAGAAAGGCAAGATCTCTTTCAAGATTCTTGCCTTTTTGATGAGTCGGGATGAGAAGACTCGAACTTCCGACCTCCACGTCCCGAACGTGGCGCGCTAGCCAACTGTGCTACATCCCGTTTTTTGTTTTGTTGTATCGTTGTCTCGATTACGGGTGCAAAGGTACACATTGTTTTTGAACCTGCAAGAGAAAAGTGGATTTTTTTGCAGGAAAAATAGATAATTTACTGTCCTGTGAATTTTTCTTTCAAAACATTTGCTGGATTAAAAATAATACCTACCTTTGCACCCGTAATCGAAACAACGATATACAAAACGACATGATGGTGCCATAGCTCAGTTGGTAGAGCAAAGGACTGAAAATCCTTGTGTCCCCGGTTCGATTCCTGGTGGCACCACTGAAAATCAAAGGGTTACTCATATGAGTAACCCTTATTTATTTTTACCTCTCTGCGATATAAACTCCACTAATAATGGCTAAAGCGCCAATACCAGAAGCTATCGTAATAGTTTCTGATAGAAAAATCGCAGAAGTTATCAAGGTGACCAGAGGGACAATGTAAATATAATTGGCTGTTTTTGATGCTCCGAGGGCTCTGACTGCCGTATTCCACATGATATAACAAAGCATTGAGGCGATGACACCCAGAAATAATATATTTAAATATACGACTGGCAGTTTCAATAACTCTAGTTTGATATTTAAAGGGTAGATCGCAAAATAGAAGAAAAGAGAAAGTATCCCATAAAAAAATACTTTTCGTGTAATAAACAAGGTGGGATAAGAACGACTCAAACGCTTTAGGATAAGGCAGTAAAAAGCCCACATCGTAGCGGCAACTAAAGTGAGAAAATCACCAAGTGGATTTACTTTTAAAAGAACACTGCCGTTGAAAACAACTAATCCGACTCCAAATAAGGCAACTAAAGATCCATATAACAGTCCTTTCCTAAGAGATTCTTTATAAAATAGGTGAGACAATACCGTTGTAATGATCGGTGCTGTACAAATCAATAATGAAACGTTGGAAGCCAATGTGATGCCCAGTGCCGTATTCTCCGCTATGAAGTATAGGGAACCACCACATAATCCAGACAAGAACAATAAGAATTCATCTTTTACGCAATTAGCCCACAACCGTCGATGCGCTATAGTCAAAATACAAAAATACGCAAGCACGAAACGATATAACAATATCTCAACCGGTGATAATCCTGTATTAATCAGTATTTTTGTGGAGACAAACGTTGTTCCCCATATAATGACTGTCAATATGGCGATACTATGATACAGAAGATCTTTACTTTTAAACATAATTGTGTTAGAATTAGATTTTTATTTGCTGCAAAGTTATTTAAAGAAGATTGTTTTCCTATACGTCAAGCTTAAATACGATAATTTTCCTATTTTTGTCCTGTTTTGCATTCTATAATTCTAATTCGGGGATATTAAATCAAATAAAACAGGAAAAAAAACTATGGCACTACTTGATGAGACAGATATTGAAATTCTTCATTCTTTGCAAAAGGACGCGAAGATCAATGCAAAAGAGCTTTCTGAGAAACTTCATATCTCCAAGACTCCTATTTACGAACGAATCAAACGTTTAGAAAACGAAGGATATATAAAAGGATATGTGGCATTGGTCGACAATAAAAAAATAGGATTACCCTTGATCATTTTCTGTAATGTATCTTTAGCTGTACACGATGATGAGCATATCGAACGCTTCAAAGAAGAAATACGGAATATCGATGAAATAATGGAATGTTACTCGACGGGAGGTATTTATGATTTCTTTGTCAAAGTGGTTCTTAAGGATTTAGATGCCTATAATCAATTTGTGTTCGAGAAATTAACCAAGGTTCATGGCATCGTGAAGATGCAAAGCTCTTTTGTGCTTAATGAAATCAAGCATACTACAGTTTTGAATATACCCAAAAATAGTTGATTGAAGCTTAATGTCGCAGTATTATATAAAATGTCTCTTTTTTACTATAGAATTGATTAGGGGTTATTTACCTTTGCCCCGATAAATTAAATTCTATAAGATGCAGTCATTTAAAATAATAAAGCCTATTCATATATTAACTCCTTATGTGAGATATTATTGGATACTGGAAGATGGCGCGGATGTTTCTGTATCTGAACGGACTTTACCAACGGGCTGCATACAATTAGTATTTCATAGGGGTAAAAGGCTTTTATTAGTAGGAAAAAAAGAATCGCAGCCTCAAGCGTTCATCTGTGGGCAATGCCTCAACTTTTCAGATGTGATGTCAGCCGGAAAGATTGAAATGATCACGGTTGTTTTTCAGCCGTACGCGGCAAGAGCCATCCTTCAACTTCCCCTTAAGTTCTTTTATGGAGAACTTATAGCGGTGGATGCTATAGAAGATTTGGAATTATCAATATTATCCAGAAAAGTGATAGAGGCTGATGATCATGAAACTTGCATCCGCTTGATCGAGCAGTTTTTGATTCACCGTCTTTATAGGTTTGAAGGCTATGAATATAACTTAAAGCGAATATCCGCAGTCCTCCATCAAATAAATGAACAAGCGAAAACTAATATTTCTGAGTTATCTGAAACCGCATGCCTGAGTTCTAAACAGTTCAACCGCATTTTCTTAGATTATGTAGGAGCTACGCCCAAAGAGTTTCTTCGTGTCGTTAGGATGCAACGGGCTTTATTTAAGGTACAACAGAATCCATCCATTTCATTCGCTCAATTAGCTTATGAATGTGGGTTTTCAGATCAGTCACATATGATAAAAGAGTTTAAGCTGTTTTCCGGCTATACACCCACAGAGTATCTTTCCTTATGCGCTCCTTATTCTGATTATTTCTCGGAGTGATCAAGATGTCCTTTTTCTTCTATCCTATAGATACGATACGCTCTACTTTTGTGATGTCTTCGCGAGGACATTAACAGTAACTATAAAAAGAAAACAAAATGAACAATTTAATTGCTTTTTTCGAGATTCCAACTGTAGACTTTTATCGAGCGATCGATTTCTATGAAACTATTTTGGGACTAAAATTATCGGTTTCCGAATGTGAGACAGAGAAGATGGCCTGTTTTATCGAGCAAGGAGAAGCGGTTGGGGCTTTGTTCTACGCTCCTAGTTATCAACCTTCGCCGGATGGTATCTTAATCCATTTTAATAGCCAAGATATCGAGGACACTTTATCTAAAGTATTGGATAAAGGGGGTAAAATTATTATACCCAAGACAAAGATTGAAGCGGAAAATAAAGGATACTTCGCCGTTTTAGAAGATAGCGAAGGAAATCATGTCGGTATCTACGAAAAATAAGTATCTTCGGCCAAGATATCCCTACAATATATAATATGAAAGAAAATAAGTATGATGATGAACGCTTTTTCGGTCAATACAGTCAGATGTCTCGCTCTGTACAAGGGCTGAGAGGAGCAGGAGAATGGCATGAGCTAAAGAAGATGTTGCCTGATTTTAACGGAAAGCGTGTATTGGATTTAGGGTGTGGTTTTGGCTGGCATTGTCGATATGCCATAGAGCGAGGGGCGACCTTCGCTTTAGGCATTGACCTTTCCGGGAAGATGTTGGAGAAGGCACGGGAGATAAATCCCTCCCCGTCGATCGAATATGAAAGAATAGCAATCGAGGATTTTGATTTTGCTCCAAATTCTTTTGACATCGTGATCAGCTCCTTGACATTCCATTATCTCGAGTCGTTCGATACGGTTTGTACAGAGGTATATAAATGTTTAACGGAAGAGGGTGTCTTTGTCTTCTCTGTGGAACATCCCGTTTTTACTGCTTATGGCAATCAAGATTGGATTTACGATTCGGAAGGGAAACCTGCGCATTGGCCGGTGGATCATTATTTTCAAGAGGGAGTCCGGCATGCTCGTTTTTTGGGAGAGGATGTAACCAAATATCATAAGACACTTACGACTTACGTGAACGGATTGATCAAGGCGGGTTTCTGTATCACCCATCTGGTGGAGCCTCAACCGGACGAATCGATGCTGGATACGGTTCCCGGGATGCGAGACGAACTTCGCCGTCCGATGATGTTGCTTATCGCCGCTCGAAAGAATTAAAAAAAAGCGTATCTTTGTGGCTGAAAAGATGTCTTTTCCGTGTGCTTGCTAAACCACGTATTAAAAACAAGAAAGATATGAAACAACAAGATGCCGCTTTGGTATGCTTCTCGGGTGGACAAGATTCCACAACTTGCCTTTTCTGGGCGAAGAAGCATTTTTCACGTGTAGAGGCCGTATGCTTCACATACGGACAGAAACATTCCTTGGAAATAGAGGTCGCTCGAAAGATCGCTGCGGATGCGGACGTACCTTTTCAGTTATTGGACGTATCGCTTATCAGCCAGTTAGATCCCAATTGCTCGCTTACGAATGCGAGCATAGAGATGGATCAAGAGAAGCCGGAGGATAGCTATCCGAATACGTTTGTGCCCGGCCGTAATATGGTATTCCTTACTTTCGCCGCTATCTTAGCCCGTGGTAAGGGGATTTATCATTTGGTAACGGGTGTCTCCGAGGCTGATTATAGTGGTTATCCGGATTGCCGGGATACGTTCGTGCGTTCTCTTAACGTAACATTAAATCTGGCGATGGATGAGCAATTCGTAATTCATACCCCACTTATGGACCGGGATAAGAGCGAAGTCTGGGAATTGTCGGACGAGCTGGGCGTCTTTGATCTAGTACGTACGCAGACGCTGACTTGCTATAACGGTGTTATGGCTGAGGGATGTGGGCATTGTCCGGCTTGCAAACTTCGTAAGGACGGATTGGAGAAATATCTGAAAAGGAAAGAAGAGAATCAAAAGTAAATGAAAGAAATGGACGAGAGAAAACAAGAAGGAGAGTTGCATTTATTAGGTGGCTCTACCGTATATAAACAGGATTACGCTCCGGAGGTATTGGAGGCATTTACGAACAAGCATCAAGGAAATGATTATTGGGTACGGTTTAATTGCCCGGAATTCACCAGTCTCTGCCCGATTACCGGACAACCGGATTTCGCTACGATTCATATCGATTATATCCCCGACGTGAAAATGGTAGAGAGCAAGAGCTTGAAGCTTTACTTATTCAGCTTCCGCAACCATGGGGCGTTTCATGAGGATTGCGTGAATATTATCATGAAGGACTTGATAAAATTAATGGATCCGAAATATATCGAAGTTACTGGTATATTCACTCCGAGAGGCGGTATAAGTATTTATCCGTATTGCAATTACGGTCGTCCGAACACCAAGTTTGAGCAGTTGGCCGAGAAAAGATTATTTGATCATAATCAATAAGATTTCTGACAAATCGTTATCTGTTTCGGCAAAAAACGGTATATTTGCAGCAAGAAATGTTAACTAACTAATAAATCATTTTAGACCATGAACAAAAGATTGCTTACAGTTGCGGCTTTCGCTTTAGCGGGTTGCGTCACTATTGTCGCTCAAGACAAGAAAAAAGAGTTCAAGATGCCTACAGGTTATGCGGGTATCACGCATGAGATGTCCGAGTTTTACGAACCTGTTCCGCCGGTAGTCACTCCGGGTACAGATTTAAAAGGTGGAGGTTTCACGGCTCCTTCCGACGCTATCGTTTTGTTTGACGGCAAGGATCTTTCCGCTTGGGAGAGCGTAAAGGGCGGTGCCGCCGAATGGGATGTAAAAGATGGCGTATTTACCGTAAACAAGAAGAAGGGTGATATCCAGACCAAACAGAAATTCAACGATTTCCAGATGCACATCGAGTGGCAGGTCCCGACGAATATTACCGGTGAGAGCCAGTCGAGAGGTAACAGCGGTATTTTCCTGCAAGGGATGTATGAGGTTCAAGTGTTAGACTGCTACAATAACCCGACTTACGTGAACGGCCAGACGGGTAGTATCTACAAACAATCCATTCCTTTGGCCAACGCCATGCGTAAACCGGGCGAATGGAACGTATACGATATCATTTATACCGCCCCCACTTTCAAGGAAGATGGTTCTTATCGCACGCATCCAACCGTAACGGTTATCCAGAATGGCGTGGTTTTGCAGAACCATACGACGATATTGGGTACGACAGAGTGGATCGGTTTCCCGCAAGTGAAGAAACATGGCGCAGGCCCTATCATCCTGCAGAGCCACGGCGATCCTAGCGAGCCGATCAGCTTCCGTAATATCTGGATTCGTGAGCTATAGGAGAAACGTGTTGATTGTAATAAGAAGGGATGGACTTGATATTAAGTTCATCCCTTTTTCGTTAAATAACAGGCTGGTTTTATATGAGAGAAACATTTTTTTCTATAGCACGAAATTTTAGTTTTCCTTAGATGAAACAAAAGTTTTCCAATGGAGAAACTCTAGTTTCCTGCTGAAAAAACTTTAGTTTTTCGATAATGAAATTAACAAAAACTGTAATTGGCTGATTAATAGCAATTATACTATTATCTCTTCTCCGGCATATATTTCCAAAAACGAGCCGGCATATGTTGGCGATGAAGCCGCAGGTTTAAACGCTCCTTGATAGCGATAGACTTAAAATACTCTTTCCACATACTTTGAAAAAGTTTCTCATCCTTATCCATGATATCCTCACTGAGCAATCCGGTCAATAAGTGTGAATCTTTCTCTTCGAAACGGACTTCTATCGTATCGTTAAGATCATAATAATATCCATACTCTCTTTTTAAGTCGTAAATGAGCCATTGCTGATCAGCGAAACGGTCTTGCGCATAAGGTAATACCAAAGGTAATACGTTATATATAGGTGCGATGGCAGCAAAGTAAGTTCCATCCGCCGCTTTTTGGAAACGAAAGAATTGCATCACTCGCAAGCGTTCGTTGTTTACTTTCTTCCAGATCTTGGCCGTTTCCAATATGTCCGGGTCACCAAGATTGAACTCAATCGTGGCTGGAGCATCGATCGCTTTGCGGATATATCTGAATAACAACAGGTCTACTTCCGGTAATTCCGACAACCAAGTTACCGTCAACCCGGAAAGAGAAGACTTGGAGATTTTCTTCTCAAGCCCTTTCCATACCCGCTCTGCTTTCCGGTCGTCCGTATAAATCCGGATCGCCTCGTCATAGAACAATGGAAATGGCTCGCCCTCGGTTACTAACAAATCCGGAAAAGTCCGGCGGGAATAGGCATCGAATACGGCGGTAAGCAATCCCTCAAAAGTCTTGTCGTAAACAAATATAATCATTATCAATCCTTCTTATAAAACAGGCGTTAATCTATAAAAGGCAGTATAAGCTGCCGATCGTCTACTTTCTTTCCGCTCTTTCTCGTCAATAGTTGCCGGACGGTTTCAGGGCTGACCTCATTCACGGTCTGCGTCGGGAGTTCCCGGCAAGTAATAAAATAGCTAGCCTTTTTCATGACCACTCCTATTTTCTTCAACTGCTCTGAACCGAGATTAGCGTAACGCCGGGAAACGATTATGATCTTTGCCGATTTCACGCCAATTCCCGGAACCCGAAGAAGCATCTCGTAATCCGCTTTATTGATATCTACCGGGAAGACCTCCGGATGCCGCAGGGCCCAAGCCAACTTCGGGTCCACGTCTAGATCCAGATCCGGATATGCGTCATTGACAATCTCATCTACCTTGAATTGATAAAAACGCAATAACCAATCCGCTTGATATAAACGATTCTCACGGACCAGCGGAGGCGTGGTAAGTGCCGGAAGACGGTTATCATACGCATTTACCGGAATGAATCCCGAATAGTAAACACGCTTCATCGTAGGTCTCTGATATAAGGCCGATGATAGACGAAGTATATCCTTGTCGGTATCCGCCGTAGCGCCAACGATCATCTGCGTGCTTTGCCCGGCGGGAGCGAATCGTGGGGCATACCGGAAACGCTTGCGTTCCTCGGCGCTTTGTAATACGCCTTGTTGGATATAACGCATAGGGGCAAATACGCTTTTAAAATCCTTTTCCGGAGCTAGAGTCCGCAAGCTCGCCTCATTCGGGATCTCTATATTCACGCTTAAACGATCGGCGTAAAGCCCAGCCTCATTTACCAATTCTTGGCTGGCTCCGGGGATACTCTTCATATGTATGTATCCATTGAAGTGATGTACGAGGCGCAAATCCTTGATGGCTCTCACCAACCGTTCCATCGTATAATCTGGGTTTCGAACCACGCCGGAGCTTAAAAACAATCCTTCAATGTAATTACGTCGGTAAAACTCGATCGTGAGATTCACCAACTCGGTAACGGAAAGCGTAGCTCTCGGTAAATCATTACTTCGCCGGTTGATGCAGTAGGCGCAATCATACATACAATAATTCGTCAGCATGATCTTTAAAAGCGAGATACACCGTCCGTCCTCAGCGAAACTATGGCAAATACCCCATCCCGCGGCACTTCCTATAGCCCCGCTCTTATGCGAACGGGAGGTTCCGCTGGAAGCGCAGGATACGTCATATTTTGCCGACTCGGCCAAGATTTTCAATTTCTCGAGCACTTTCTCGTCCATAATTTCACCGATATGTTTCGTACAAAGATAATGATCTCATGGGAAAAAGCCTCCATTTATAACTTCCTCATTATTTTTTTCGAAAAAAATAGCCAATCCCTTTAAACGAATTTAGCATACCCTTACTCCTCATCATAAGAAAGACAAAATATGGAAACAAGAAAAGAGGTCATAAAGCAAATGGGTGATGAGATGAAAGAGGATATTTTCCTTGAGGTGAACCGTCGTATCCATCGTAATCTACGTAAAAGATTTTGGTTGAAAGCATCCGCTATCGCCGCCTCTATCGCTCTTTTACTGGGAGTCTCTAATTATATCTCATATCATGAAGGCTATAAGAACCAAAACAGCCAAATGGTCGAGATGGCAAACCCGATGGGCATGAGGTCATCGATTGTTTTATCGGATGGAACACGAGTGATTCTGAACGCAGGTACTACCCTTAGCTATCCGGCCGCTTTTGTCTCAAGCCAAAGAGAAGTGAAAGTGAACGGGGAAGCTTTCTTCGAAGTATCACATGATAAGGACCACCCATTTATCGTAAGTGCGGAAAACGTGAAGGTGAAGGTACTTGGAACTAAGTTTAACGTGAAAGCCTATAAAGAAGATGACCATATAGAGGTCACTCTTACTGAAGGAAAAGTAGGTGTCGGACTAGGAGGACATCACGACATGATGTACATTTCTCCGGGCCAACAAGCTCTTTTCAATAAGATGAAACAGTCTTTTTCGAAATATGAAGTAAATTTAGACTACTATACATCATGGAAAGAAGGTAAGTTCTACTTTAAAAGTGTAACCTTCCTAGAGATAGCCAAGCAACTAGAACGTCGGTTCAATGTACATATATCGGTTGAACCGGCAAAACTTCAAAGAACCGTTTTTTCAGGTGATTTTGTGCGGGGTGAAAACTTAGAGCAAATACTTCGGATTATTACCGCAGATAAACGAACGGACTACACCATGCGAGGTGACAGTATATGCATCTATGAGAAATAAAACAATTGAGTATTAATCTTATAAAAATGATACGAGTATGAAAGACACGACATGAAAATAACAAAAAACGGAAAATGCTACCAACATCTTCCGTTTTTGAGAGAATGATCTTAGTTCGAATTATAGCGACACAATTACAAACCTAAAATCAATACGAAGATATGCATTTTAAATTAAATATTAGGCGTTATTCGCCGATTTCTCACTTCCATAAAATCGTTAATATTATGAGATTATCCCTAGTACTATGTATGTTGACTATTTTCTGCGCATCGGCTACCGTAAGTTATTCGCAGGTCAACGAGATTTCTCTTCATTTGGAAGATGCCACGTTGGAACAAGCTCTTGAGGCGATCAAGCAACAGAGTGAGTATTCGTTTTGGTATAGAAACGATGAGATTAATCTAGGCCGTAAGGTTTCTGTAAATATCAATAATCAGAATATCGCAAATGTATTAGATAGGCTACTAGCCACTCAAGGACTGGCTTATACCATTAACGAAAAGCATATTGTTATTTACAAAACAAACGAGAAAGCTTCTCATCCTATGATTACGAATAATAAAAAAATAACCGGAAAAGTGACAGATGAGAAGAATGAACCTATCATTGGAGCGAACGTAGTAGTAAAAGGCTCTACAACTGGTACAATTACTGACATGGATGGCAATTTCACATTAGAGGTACCCGATCAAGCTACTTTACTTGTATCCTATATCGGCTATACTCCTAAAGAAGTGGCGGTTAAAAATCAAAACAATCTTTCTATCATGATGATAGAAGACTCGAAGACAATTGATGAAGTTGTAGTTATCGGCTACGGTTCTGTGAAAAAAAGTAATCTGACAGGAGCTGTTTCCTCTGTAAAAACAACAGAGATACAACAAACTCCTATGACTTCTATCGACCAAGGATTAGTAGGCCGGGCTTCCGGTGTACAAGTTACGCAAACTTCGGGTATGCCCGGAGCGGTAGCGTCTATCCGTGTACGTGGTAGTAGCTCTTTACAAGGAGGAAATGAGCCGCTTTATGTAATCGATGGTTTTCCCGTATATAGTGGGACAGGTTTCGGCTCGACGGGTGGTAATACACAAATCAGTGGATTATCTACGGTAAACCCTTCTGATATTGAATCTATCGAGATTCTAAAAGATGCTTCCGCAACAGCCATTTATGGAGCACGTGCCGCTAATGGTGTTGTACTTATTACGACGAAGAGTGGTAAGAAGGGACGTGATATAATAACTTTTGAATCTAGTTTTGGTGTACAAAACGTAGCGAAGACAATTGATGTCATGAATGCGCAAGAATATGCGGCATTGGTTAATGAGGCCTATACGAACGATGGATTGGATGCGCCCTATAACACTACACAATTAGGCGAAATCGCTAAATTGGGTAATGGAACAAATTGGCAAGATGAAATTTTCCGTCCAGCTATGATTCAAAGTTATCAATTGACGTTTTCCGGAGGTGATAACAAAACAACATATGCGATCTCAGGGGGGTATTTTGATCAAAAGGGTGTAATTATTAACTCGGATTTCAAACGTTACTCATTACGATTGAATCTTGATAGACAAATATTCAATACACTGAAAGTCGGCACTCATATGTCTGGTACCCACACGATCAGTAGAACATCGGCAACAGATGTCGGTGGACGTGACGGAGTCGTGAACGGCGCTTTGAAAATGAATCCCATCCAGTCTGTCTATGCGAATGAAGAGACGGGTGAGTATACGCCAACTAACGACCCCGGGTTATTAATCCCGAATCCGGTAGCTACCGCAAAAGAAGAAATATACAATAATGCGACTACACGTGTGTTAGGTGATGTTTATGCGGAATGGGAATTCTTAAAAGACTTAAAGCTTAAAGTATCTTTGGGGATGGATATTATGTATTTGAAGCAAAATAAATATACTCCGTCAAATATCTACCAATCGTTAGGTATCGCATCTGCGAAAGTCGGTGTAAACCGTTCTATTAACTGGCTGAACGAGAATATACTTACTTGGAATAAGACATTCAAGGATATTCATTCTTTGAATATTTTAGGAGGCTTTACCATTCAAAGAAATAATGTGGAATCCGTAACGGGAGCATCTTCTAATTTCGTGAATGATGTCATGAAGTATAATAACCTAGGAGCCGGATCTATTTATGATAAACCGGAATCTTCTGCTACTCAATGGAGCCTTATGTCTTATTTGGCACGTATTAATTATTCGTTATATGACCGGTATTTATTCTCTGTTAACGGACGTGTGGATGGTTCTTCTCGTTTTGGTGGCAACAATAAGTATGGATTTTTCCCTTCGGGTTCTGTGGCATGGCGTATCTCTGAGGAAGGTTTTATGGAACCGGTTAAAGCTGTCATTAATAATTTAAAGTTACGTACCAGTTATGGCTTCACTGGAAATACAGAAATCGGAGTTTACGAATCCTTGGCTACATTGGGAAGTAATAGTTGGACAATCGGAAATCAATTGGTTTCTGGATTTTATCCGAACAGGATACCTAATCCTGACTTGAAATGGGAAAAAACAGGGCAATTTGATATTGGTTTTGATCTTGGGCTATTTAATAATCGCTTGCGTTTAACGGCAGACTATTATTATAAAAAAACAACGGACTTATTATATAATGTAGCGATTCCTAGCGCCTCCGGTTATGATTCTATGTTGAAAAATATTGGTAGTGTCCAAAATAAAGGTTATGAGCTTTCTATTGAGAGTGACAACTTAAGCGGGGCATTCTCATGGACAACAGCCTTTAATATTTCATTCAACCGGAATAAAGTATTAGAGTTGGGTGGGGAAACGTATAAAGATGTAGGTACATACGACGATCATTTAAAGACGAGTGATATCCGTCGCTTGATCGTTGGTCAACCAATTGGAGTATTTTATGGCTATCGTTTTGACGGTATTTTCCAAAATGAAGCAGAATGTGCTCAACAAACTTCTTCACCCTCGCCTATCGGTGTCGGACTCCGTCGTTATAAGGACTTGAATGGAGACGGTAAGATTGATGCCACAAACGATCGGGAGATATTAGGAGACGCAAATCCGAAATTCTTTGGAGGTATGACCAACACGTTTGCTTATAAAGGATTTGAGTTGAACGTATTCTTACAATACTCATATGGGAATAAGATTTTCAATTATAACGCAATGGAGCTTGAGTCGCCGACTGGTGGACAAAATGTATATCAGGATCTCGTGAACCGTTGGACACCTACGAATCCAAGTAATGAATACCAAAAAGCGACAACGAATCGGAATAATATCGTAAGTGATCGGTTCATTGAAGACGGTTCTTTCTTGAAATTAAAAACTGTCTCATTGTCTTATAGTTTCCCGAAATTGAATTGGAAACATATCGGAGGTCTGCGATTGTACGTAACCGGACAAAACTTATTGACTTGGACTAAATACAGAGGCTATGATCCGGAAGTGAGCTATCGAGGCGCTTCAACTTTAGAGGCAGGAGAGGACTTTGGCGGTTATCCGCAAGCCCGTACCTTTATGTTTGGCATTAAATTGGATATTAAATAACTTTTAAATCGACTCAAAATGAAAAAATCGTTCATATATATATTTTCAGCTTTCTGTTTCTCTTGTGGAATCAACAGTTGTTCTTTCCTTGACGAGAATCCCGTGGACCGTTTGGTCGTGGATAATTTTTATACAAGCGAGAAAGACGCACAGGCAGCGGTAGATGCTACTTATCAGCAATTAAACAGCTTATATAACCGTTTGATGTATATGATGGCAGAGCTACCTACCGATATGATGAAAAATGGTTTAGGTATGCCGAACGCAAACTTACAAGACTTGGAGTTTCTGCGATTTAACTCTCAGAATACATTTGTAAAAGATATGTGGAAAAATTGTTATTCCGGTATTTCTAGGGCAAATACGGCGATTGTTAAGATTCCAGAGATCAAAATGAATGAAAGTAAAAAGAACCGATTGATCGCTGAGGCTCGTACACTTCGTGCTCTATACTATTTCAACCTCGTTCGTTTCTTCGGCGATGTTCCTCTAATCTTAGACTTGAAAACCGTAGAAGATTCAAAAGGACCACGTGATTCTAAAGAACTGATTTATGATCAGATTATAGAAGATCTTACATTTGCGGAAGAACATCTTCCTTTAAGATCTGAATATTCGGCTTCCGATGAGGGCCGTATCAACAAAGGGGCCGCTAAAATTTTATTCGGTAAAGTCTATTTGACTAAAGGGGATTTCCAAAAGGCGAAAGATAAATTGGCGGAGGTAGTCGAGCATGAATCTGAATATGGCTTCGGTTTACACAAAGATTACCATGCGAACTGGCTTCGAGATACAGAGGCTGGTATTGAGGCTGTACTTTATATCGAGTATAAAGAACCTCCGTTTCAACATAATGGTGAAATGGCGCTTGCTGGTCCGAAATATTCCATTCCGGGGAGCTTAGGAATCTCTGCCCTTAATGAGGCTGATATCCCGACACAAGAATTGTATGACCAGTTTGATAATCGAGATTTGAGAAAAAAGACTAATTTTAAAACAGAGTTCGCTCATCTTAAAACCGGTGAAATATTGAAATCAAGTATACCTCTTAGCGGTAAGTTCTGGGTTGAAGGGCTTGAAACGGGTGACCGTTGCGATGTAAATATGCACATTATCAGGTATGCGGACGCTATATTAATGTATGCAGAGGCATTAAATGAAGTGGGCGAATCTACAAAGGCTCTCGCTATGTTAAACAGGATACGGGAACGTGCTTTTGGTGATGATTCTGGAAACTTTAAACCTATGTCGAAGGATGAGTTTCGTACAGCTATATTAAATGAACGACGGCTGGAATTCCCTCACGAAGGACATCGTTGGTTCGATTTAGTACGTACCGGTACATTTATTCAACGAATGAAAGAGCATAGTGCATATGAAGCAAAAGTAGCGGAAGCTAATAAAACTGAGATTGCGCAAAATATCAAGGAGCATATGATCCTTATGCCGATCCCTCAATCCGAGATAGACTTGAATCCTAATTTAGTACAAAATGCGGGATATTAGAAAATTGTTATTTATAACTGGGGTAGCAACTGTTACCCCGGTTATTATACAAGCCCGGGACAAACTTCCTAATATCGTGATCTTTTTTATGGATGATATGGGATATGGCGATTTAACAATCACCGGTGCTTCTGGATATAACACGCCTACTATTGACCGACTGGCCTCTGAAGGAATGTTTTTTACCCACTTTTATGCAGCCCAACCTATAAGTAGCGCATCGAGAGCCGGATTAATTACAGGGTGTTATCCAAATCGAGTGGGGATTTCGGGGGCATTGATGCCTCAAGGCCGTATAGGAGTGGCCCCTAATGAGGAAACTCTTCCGGAAATATTAAAAACTAGAGGTTATTCTTGTGGAATGGTCGGTAAATGGCATTTAGGTCACCTTTATCCATTTTTGCCTTTGCAACAAGGATTTGATGAGTATCTTGGGTTGCCTTATTCCAATGATATGTGGCCAGTAGATTATGACGGGAATAGAGTGACTCCAGCATCTAATTTACCAAACAAATTACGGCATCCGGCATTACCATTAATCGACGGAAATGAAAAAATAAGAGAATTGTGGACATTGGATGATCAAGCCGAGCTTACTACATTATATACGGAACGGGCGATCCAGTTTATCAAAAAGAATCGTGAACAACCATTTTTTCTTTACTTTGCTCACTCGATGCCACATGTTCCGCTTGCTGTATCCAACAAATTTAAAGGAAAGAGTAAACAAGGTTTATATGGGGATGTCATGCTTGAGGTAGATTGGAGTGTCCAACAAGTTCTAGAAACAATAGAGGAATTAAACCTAGATGAAAATACTTTGATTATCTTTACGTCGGATAATGGGCCTTGGTTTAGTTTTGGTAATCATGCCGGGAGTACCGGAGGTTTGAGAGAAGCGAAAGCTACCACGTTTGAGGGAGGACAACGTGTTCCTTGTATCATGCGTTGGAAAGGAGTGATTCCTAGAGGTACTGTTTGCAATCAATTAGCCAGTACGATTGATATACTTCCTACATTAGCATCGTTAACGGGAGCAGAACTTCCTAAGAAAAAAATTGATGGGGTCAATATCGAAAAATTGTTATATAGCATGAATGTTGAGTCTCCTAGAAAATATCTGCTCTATTATTATGGGGAGAATAATCTGGAGGCCATTCGGAACGATCGATTTAAATTGGTATTCCCTCATGAACATGCCACTTATTTAGAGGCAGGAGTCGATGGGTATCCCGGGAAAATCGGGAGAGAACATATCGATTTATCTCTATATGATTTGCGTAGAGATCCGGGAGAAAGATATGATGTGAAAGATCAATATCCGGAGGTGATTCGTCTATTACAATCTATAGCAGAAGAGGCTCGGTTGGATCTGGGAGATGATCTCACGGGACAAATAGGTTTGAATCGTCGGGAAGTAGGTTACATAAAATAATTATATATGAAAAATACTATTAATTATGGAGCTATATTAGCCCCTGCCCTTTTGTTCTCCGCATGCGGAACAGGGCAAAAAGAAGTGGCAGAGAAGCCGCTCAATATCATTCATATCATGACGGATGATCATTCGTATCAAACTATTAGCGCTTATGGACATGCGCTAGGTAAATTGGCTCCTACACCAAATTTAGATCGTTTGGCTGCGGAAGGTATGTTATTCAGGCAAGCCTTTGTAGAGAATTCTCTGTCTACTCCTAGCCGTGCTTGTTTGATGACCGGTCTTTACAGTCACCAAAACGGACAAAGACAGTTAGGAAAAGGTATTGATACGACAAAAGTATTCTTCTCTGAAATCTTACAACAGCACGGTTATCAGACAGGTGTTGTCGGTAAATGGCATATGCAATGTGAGCCGAAAGGTTTTGATTATTATCATGTGTTATGGGATCAAGGAGATTATTATAATCCGGAGTTTAAAAGCAAAGAATCGAATGGCAAGTATGTAAAAGAAGAGGGATATGCGACGACCCTTACGACCGATCACGCTATCGAGTTTTTGGAAGAGAGGGATAAGGATAAGCCTTTCTGCCTGCTGGTTCACCATAAGGCTCCACATCGTAACTGGATGCCGGATACGAAATATATGGATTTATATGAGGATGTAGAGTTCCCATATCCAGATACTTTCAATGATAATTATGCCACTCGTTGCGATGCCGCACGTACACAAGAGATGAGTATAGACAAAAATATGACTTTAGTTTATGATTTGAAGGTAGATGAGCTTAAAGATAAGGAAGCTTATAAAAAGGAATGGAATATTGGTGGTTGGGAGGCCTCTTTGGATCGTATGACCCCGGAACAACGGGAGGCTTGGATCGCTTCTTATAAGCCTCGTAACGAAAAATTCATTAACGAGAACCTGAAAGGCGAGGATTTGGTTAAATGGAAATATCAACGTTATATCAAGGATTACGTACGTTGCATCAAATCTATTGATGATGAGGTGGGGCGTTTGATCGCCTATTTGGAAAAAGAAAGGCTTATGGATAATACCGTGATCGTTTATACCTCGGATCAAGGTTTTTACATGGGTGAACATGGCTGGTTCGACAAACGTTTCATGTATGAGGAATCTTTCCGTACGCCGTTGATTATCCGTTATCCTGCTAAAATCAAGGCGGGAAGTGAATGTACGGCCTTAGTACAGAACATTGACTATGCCCCGACTTATCTGGATATAGCCGGTATCGAGAAACCTGATTATATGGTAGGAACTTCTTTAGTCCCCTTGTTTGGAGGCGAGACACCAAGAGATTGGCGTGAGTATCTATATTATCATTATTATGATTATCCTGCGATCCATATGGTACGTCGCCACGATGGCGTGCGTGACAGTCGTTATAAATTGATCCATTTCTATGGAGAGAAGAATGAGCATAATGACGCGATTAATTGCAACGAGCTTTACGATTTGCAAAGTGATCCGAATGAACTGAATAATTTATACGATAATCCGGAATATGCCGATATCCAAACTCGCCTGCAAGCACATTTAGATAAGTTCCGTGCAGACCAGAAAGTTGACGAATATTAAGGCGCTAACTCTGTAAAATCATTTATTTTGTGTAAGTTTGGCGGATAGAAAGAATCATTCACCTAAAATACGATCGTGAAATGAAACTCAATTTATCCGCCAGATTTTTAATGCTGGCCCTGCTTTGTGGTTCTTGCGTATTGAACACGCCAAAGGAGGAGCTTGAATACAACGGAATGAATACGCTACAGATATCAAATGTAGATGATTTGATATCTTTCTACCAATATGCCGATGACCGAATTCCTTTAATTAGCGGACACCGAGGTGGACGGGGAAAAGGCTATCCTGAGAACAGTATGGAAACCTTTGAAAATACCCTCTCTTATACGCCTGCCACGTTCGAGATAGATCCGAGGTTAACCAAAGATAGTGTTATCGTCCTTTTCCACGATGATACACTGGAGCGTACCAGTAATGGAACCGGGAAAGTTTCTGATTACACTTGGGAAGAATTGCAAAATTTCCGTTTGAAGGATCCCGAAGGAAATATCACAAACTATCGTATCCCGACTTTAGAGGAAGCGATTCGTTGGGCCCGTGGAAAAACAATCCTAATCCTTGATAAGAAGGATGTTCCGATGGAGCGCACTGCTCAGCTGATTACCGATATGCAAGCGGAACCTTATGTAATGATTACGGTTCATGATGGTGCCTCGGCTCGTTTCTTTTACGAGAAAAATCCGAATTTCATGTTTGAGGCTTTTGTAAAAACGAAAGAGGCGGTTCAAGACTATGAGGATAACGGTATACCTTGGAATCATATCATGGCTTACGTAGGACCTAAGATTACCCCCGAAGTCCGTGAGGTGATCGATATGTTACATGAAAGAGGTGTCATGTGCATGATATCTACCGCTCCCTCCGACGATAAACTATCCACACCCGAAAGTCGTGCTGAAGCATACCGTATGATCATCCGTCAAGGCGTGGACATCATAGAGTCTGACCGACCTATAGAGGTTGCTGAAGCGATCTCTAGCTTGATTCCAGTTAGCAGTTCCAAAGGAAAGTTTTTCTCTACACTATAAACATAATCAATATAAGACATGAACAAAGAACTAGAAATGACTCCCAACGTATTAGTGGAGTTTTTACAAAAGCCAGCGTCCGAGTTTACGAAAGAGGACATTATCCGTTATATCTATGAGAAAGATATCCAGATGGTTAATTTTATGTATCCCGCGGGCGACGGACGTTTGAAAACACTAAACTTTGTAATCAACAATGCGGCCTATCTGGATGCGATCTTGACTTGCGGTGAGCGTGTGGATGGCTCTAGTCTTTTCTCGTTTATCGAGGCGGGAAGTAGTGACCTGTATGTGGTGCCCCGTTTCCGTACGGCTTTCGAGGATCCGTTTGCGGAATTACCTACGCTTACCATGCTTTGCTCATTCTTCAATAAGGATGGAGAACCCTTAGAAAGTTCCCCGGAATATACCTTGCATAAAGCTTGTAAGGCTTTTCATGAGGTGACGGGAATGGAATTTGAGGCAATGGGTGAATTAGAATATTACGTAATCGCACCGGATGAAGGCGTTTTCCCTGCTACCGACCAAAAAGGTTATCATGAATCCGCTCCTTACGCTAAGTTCAATGAGTTCCGGACGGAGTGCATGCACTGCATAGCGCAAGCCGGGGGACAAATTAAATATGGTCATTCAGAAGTTGGTAACTTTACGTTAAATGGTTTGATCTATGAGCAAAATGAGATCGAGTTCTTACCATGTCCTGCGGAAAATGCAGCGGATCAATTGATGATCGCTAAATGGGCGATCCGCAATCTAGCGCATGAATATGGATATAACATCACTTTCGCTCCGAAAATTACGGTGGGAAAAGCAGGTTCCGGTCTGCATGTCCATATGCGTATCATGAAAGATGGCAAGAATCAGATGTTAGCGAATGGTATCTTATCCGAAACCGCCCGTAAGGCTATCGCTGGAATGATGTGCTTAGCTTCCTCTATTACGGCTTTTGGAAATACGAACCCAACCTCATATTTCCGCTTGGTTCCACACCAAGAAGCACCTACGAATATTTGTTGGGGAGATCGGAATCGTTCAGTTTTAGTTCGTGTTCCGCTAGGTTGGGCCGCAAAAACGGACATGTGTGCTTTGGCGAACCCATTGGAACCTGCCAGCCATTATGATACGAGCCAAAAGCAAACGGTCGAGATGCGCTCACCGGATGGCTCCGCTGATTTATACCAATTATTGGCAGGATTGGCAGTTGCGTGCCGCCATGGTTTTGAGATCGACGATGCTTTGGAGATCGCTGAGAAGACTTATGTAAACGTGAATATTCATAAGGAAGAGAATCAAGATCGCCTAAAGACATTGGATCAACTCCCAGACAGTTGCGCAGCCTCAGCCGCCCGTTTAAGACAACAGCGTGCTGTTTTTGAAAAATATAACGTATTTAGTCCGAGTATGATAGACGGCATCATCCGTAAACTGGAATCTTATGATGACGCTTCTTTACGCAAGGACCTAGAGAATAATCCGGAAGAGATGTTGAAGCTGGTCAATACTTATTTCCATTGTGGCTGAAAATCCTTTTTATGGTTTCACAAGAGGGTGTGTCATGACACACCCTTTTTATGTCCTGCTTTCATCTCTTGAACTTTCCATTGTGTTTTTTTGAATATCCGAGCACAAAAGAGACCATAAATTAAAACGAAAATATTCTAGAGAAGAAAAAAAGATATAATAGTAAAAAAAACATGATAAAAAATTGTTATTTACAAATAAAGGCTTACCTTTGCCAACATCAAAACAAAATGATGTTATAAATTCATTTTGAAGTTATATGTTTTTCGAGTTTAACCTTGACTGTGAGCACAAAAGATTATCGCGAAGATCTTTTGAACGGTTGGATAGAGACGTCTATTTAGCCGTTTTTTCTTTTAGCCCTATCCAATAAAGCTATTCAGCTATTTGACAGATACAGCTTTATTTGTCACGGAGATTTTATATCCTTTTATTTTATGGATTACGAAATAACATACTGCATAAAAGCGGTATGTTGTATCGCACTATTATACAGTTGAGCAATGAATTATACATATAAACAAATATGGCTCATCAACTTTCCTGTAATGATGAGCATCTTAATGGAACAATTAATCAATATTACGGATGCTGTTTTCTTAGGCCACGTTGGAGAGATAGAATTAGGAGCGTCCGCTATCGCCGGAATTTATTATTTAGCGATTTATATGCTTGGTTTTGGATTTAGCATTGGGTTGCAAGTAATGGTAGCTCGAAGGAATGGAGAGCAAGATTACAAGGAAACCGGCAAGACCTTTTTTCAAGGCTTATTTTTCCTTTTGGGATTGGCTATCTTTCTTTACCTTCTCATTCATACGGTTTCCCCATTTATATTAAAGAAGCTGATCGTTTCCTCGGATATTTATCGAGCGGTAATCCTATACTTGGATTGGCGTAGCTTTGGATTGTTGTTTTCATTCCCATTTTGGCGATACGTTCTTTTTTAGTGGGGATAACGCATACAAAAGCTATATCTTGGGCTGCTGCCATAGCGGTATTAATCAATATTCCTTTAAATTTTTATTTGATATTCACTAGGGAATTAGGAATCTCGGGGGCGGCAATTGCCTCTTCTTTGGCAGAGATGGGCTCCTTTATGATGCTTTCCTTCTATATGTGGATACGATTGGATAAAGAAAAATATGGGTTAAGGCCGGTCTATAATGGTAATTTACTTATAAAAGTCTTGAAGTTATCAATATGGAGTATGCTTCATGCGTTTATTAGTGTAGCCCCTTGGTTCTTGTTTTTCGTTTCAATTGAGCATTTGGGAAAAATAGAGTTAGCGATTTCCAATATAACCCGGAGCGTATCGGCTATATTTTTTGTGATAGCGAATTCTTTTGCGCTTACAACAGGCTCATTAGTCAGTAATGCGATTGGTGCGGGAGAAGGGAAGACACTATTTTCAATCTGTAGTAAAATTCTGAAATTAGGTTATGCCATAGGATTTCCCTTGGTTGCGATTGCTTTATTGTGTAATCGATGGATTATTGGTTTTTATACGAATAATGAACTATTGATACAATTAGCTTTTGCCCCTTTTGTTGTAATGTTGTTGAATTACACTTTCGCTTTACCGGGTTATGTATATTTGGATGCTGTCGGAGGAACAGGAAAGACACAAATGACTTTCCTTTTTCAAGTTACGACAACAGCCACATATTTGGTTTATCTTTATTGGTTATGTCGTTACACGCAAGCTCCTCTCGCAATCTATTTAACAGCGGAATACGTCTTTGTAATTCTGTTGGCTACACAATCTATTTTTTATTTGAAAAAGAAACATTACTAAAAAACGAAGAAAGATGATGACTAAAATATATCCACGTACGGGAGATAAACAAACCGTATATCTAAATACCATTATACAAGATCCTCAAATAGTGGGATTGGCCTATAGACAAGATTCGCCAGTGTTTACCATACATTATGAATGGTGCTTTAGATGAGTTATTATCTATTGAGGATGACTGACATATTTCTCTTTTCGCTATTTTAGGAACTGGTAAGAAGTGAAAACCTTATTATGACGTTCTCCCAACTCATTTACCATTTGCTCGGCTTCTTCTTGGGTAATCAAACCCTGTTCCTTGAATTGTTCTATCCTCTTTTTTTCGTTGCTCAATAACATACGGACAGACTTGCGAGTCACAGCCTCTTTATATGATTTAGGATAATCAATGGATATTTTTGTGATAAAATTCGATGCTCTAGTTATATTTTTACGGATCTCGACTTGTAAAAGCGATAAGCAACTTTCATATTCGGTAGAGACTGTTTCCGAGGAGCCAAACTCGTTAACCAGTTTCAAGGACTCTTTCTGGGCTATGATCAATCCCCTTGCCAAATCGTACCCTAAAATAATTCTGTCTTGATAGTAAATATCTGCCCATTTTTGGAAAAAACGAGAGAAAAACTTCATACTGATTATCCATGAAGGTTCCTCACAGAATTCAAAAATATCGCCTCGGTCGCATAGAGGTTTCTTTCCGTCTCGATCGTATTGTTCATCAATTGCGGCATTTAAACGTCTTTGCGTCCCGAATGAAATGACACCGTTTGTGTATAGGCTCCAATAGAGCGAGCGCTCTCTATCCAAGATTCGTAGGCGTATGTCTGCCATTACGTCTTTGGTACGGACAGGCATTTCCGGATATATTTCTTTTTGAGGTAGAAACTGTTCGACAATACTCCAGTCTGTTGCTTCCAACGCTTCCTTCTGTTTCAAATCTTTTAGGTATTTTTCAGAACCTTCGTACAACTGTTCTTTTACGCTATAATCCAAAAGAAGCTTGGAGGACGGTATCTCTGCCAATCCCAATTTTTTTAGAAGCCAACCGATTGTAGTCGCATTTATTGTCAATGTTAAAGTTACAATCCCAGCCGTAAGGAAAAGTACTTGCCGACGTATTGGTTCTGGTATCGAAAAGGTATACGATACCATCAGTGCCATCGTTAGTCCCAATGCACCACGTAATCCTCCCCAACTCAAGATCGTGGACTCTCGCACCGACAAGCCATATCCGGACCGTTTCATGATCGGATAAAATATGGTTATTATTAATATACGAATGATATTTATCCCGGCATATACACAGATAAGAATCAATAAATCCATCCATGAGAAGTCTACCTTCAATGCTATTACGATACCGACAATTATGAATATCAATGTATTTGCTATGTGTGCCGCCAATTCCCAAAATTGACGCATGAATTTATTGACCTGCGGTTTCAGCCTCGGACGGCCCATGTAAGAGACTGCCAAACCGAAACCGACCAAAGCGATTACTCCCGATACTTCCAAATAATTTTGCGCTATGACAAAAGTCATATAAGCGGAAAGAATCATCACGCTGTTTTGAAGCATCTCGTCTCCATTTACTTTTGTGATAAATTGAATACACAAATAAGCCAAAAGCGTACCAAGCAGGGCTCCTCCGGCAACGACCATGATAAAGTCCGCTACGGGAGAATCCGAAACACCAGTAGCGGTATAGGCTCCGAAAAACAGCATGAAAAGGACAATACCGGTTCCATCGTTCAGCATCGACTCGGCATCCACTAGCGTCGAGAAACGTTTACTGGTGCCTAGCTCTTTCAACAATGCGACAACGGCCACTGGGTCTGTCGCACTTATCAAGGCTCCGAACATCAATGCAAAGGTCCAGTTCCACCCTTCATAAGAAGGGGCGAACGTTCCGATCCCTATCATCAAGGCAGCCGTCAGCAACATCGCAATAATGACACCCGGTACGGACAATATAGTGGCATTTGTCAATGTTTTTCGAAAGATATGCACGTCCAGTTCATAAGCAGCGTCGAATATCAAGATCGGAAGAAAAATATAAAGTATCATATCGGGATTAGCATTTCCGGCAAAATCGATTGATGATTTTAATATAGGAATGCTTTCCAACCAGCCTATCCAGTCAAACGTACCGATCAATAATCCAAAGGCAAATAGCCCGACTGTGTAAGGAAGAGGCATCTTTTTTAATCCGAATTTTAAAATCGCACCTCCCATCAACCCTATCAATACAAAAAATAATGGGGCCAGTAAATTATTCGTTTCCATATTGATTCACTATTTAACTGCAAGGAACTGGCAATTTTTGAGCCAATAGCGTTCGAAGATATATAATTATTTAATAATGAGATATCTATGAGCTTTGTCCTATAAAAAGAGAATAAAATCTCTTGCATAGTGAAAAAATATTTCCAAAATGAAAGAGATACAGAAGGTTTATTTAAAAAACAGTCGTATGTCCTCTTCCGAAAACAATATAGCGGTATTGACTAGTGCCAAATGGGAATATGCTTGAGGAAAATTCCCCAGTTGCTCCTTGGTTTCAAAATCAATGTCTTCACTGAAAAGTCCCAAGTGATTTGAATTATGAAGCATTTCCTCAAACAGACTACGTGCTTCTTCTTTTTCTCCAATGACATAAAGAGCACGAATGAGCCAGAACGTACAAATAGTAAAGGCGGAAGAGGGAAGTCCGAAATCATCATGAGATTTATAACGGTACATCAACCCTTTGTAAAGTAACGCATTCTTTATCGCTTGCACAGTTTTATGGTAGCGTATGTCTCTCGGATCGATAAATCCGTACGGTTCCATTAACAACAAGGACGCATCAAGGTCGGAATTACCGTAGGTTTGCGAGAAACTTTGCATCTCTTCTTTCCAACCGTTTTTCATGACATTTTCTTTGATTACGGTCGCTTCTTCCGACCAACGTCTCCGGTATGTCGGTTTGTTTAATAAATCTGCAATACGAGCTCCCCTGTCTAATGCGACCCAGCACATAACTTTGGAGGAAACAAAATGCTGTCCTTCTCCTCTAATTTCCCAAATGCCTTTGTCTGGTTTTTTCCAGTCAATCATCACATTCGTCAGGATACTTTTTACCATTTCCCACATATCTTCCACCTCGTCCAATGTACCGGGCATCAAACGATAGTATTGGTAGATCAGGTCCATTAAATAGCCGAACGAGTCATTTTGAAGCTGGTGGTAAGCATCATTACCGATCCGAACGGGTCGTGAGTTCTTATAACCGGAAAGATGTCCCAGAATAACTTCCGTCAATTTTCTTTCTCCGCGAATACCGTACATGATCTGGTAAGTATCGTGTTGAGAAACAAAAGTAGACTGGACAAATCTCATGAACCGCCTTGCGGCTTCCACATGGCCTATCTGGAACAAAGTTTCAATGGACATGGAGGCGTCGCGCAGCCAACAAAAACGATAATCCCAGTTACGGACTTCTCCGATCGTTTCCGGTAGGCTAGTTGTTATGGCCGCCAATACGGCTCCATTATAAAAAGACATCAATTTTAAAACTAGGAGACTTCGCTCAATGATATCGTTATAGACCGTAAACTTCTTGGTTCGGTCAGTCCAATTCAACCAATAAACCAGTGTCCGGCAGTATTCCAGTTTCTCACGCTCAATGTTGACGGGTATTACTTTCTCGTTATATGAAAGTAGCAAGAACTCGTCCTTAACCAGTACGATTTCTTTCTGTTCCAAGATGTTGTGCAAAGGTAGTGAGGAATAAAGATATTGCCTATCTTTGCTGTTAGAAGTAGAGTAGGTCTCTATATATTCCGAGGTCGTGTTGAAAATTGTCTTTCCACGGGCATAGTCCGGAGCCGGCTCATAGTTGATTTTAAAACGGGGAGTACCTTTGATTCTGCGGATATATCGGTAGATCTCTGCCGGACGATAACAATTGCTCGCATCGCTCAGATGGTAACAAGGCATGAAATCTACAACGGCAAATTCATTTTCTTCTGATACGAAGTTGGTCGAAAGAATATTTGTATGAGGAACATACGATTGCGATATTTGATAATCCGGAGAAACCTCGAAGCCGAAATATCCCCCTTTCTCCCGATCGAGCAATGACGCAAAGATGGAAGGTGAGTCGAAGTTAGGGAAACATAACCAATCTATACTGCCTTTATCCGAAATCAAAGCCGCTGTGCAGCAATTTCCTATTACTCCGTAATTTAACTTGTCCATAAAAATTATTTTTTATTTGTCCACAATCCTTTAAAAAAATTAACGGTGGCTTTCAGTTGACCTTTTATGCTTCTGGAAGTCGTTCCGTAACTAACACCTTCACTCGACAGTTCTTCCAAAAAAGGCAATACTTCTTCCTGCGAGGACAGATTGTATTTGGCTTTTTCAGATACAATTCCAACTTTAACTGTTATGGCGGATACTGGAAGAGCCCGGAACATGTCCTCATCCGTCGTGTCATCTCCCATTGCTAGTATAAAATCATAGCGGGAAGCCAATAATAGGCGATCTACTTCCGAACCTTTTGTGCATTCTGGAGATTTTATTTCCACGACTTTGTTGCCCTGCATGATTTGTAATCCCTTTTTCAGGCAAACAGGCATTATAGCCTTTGTTAGCTGTTGCGCTCTCAGCTCCCCCAGCCAGGCGTCCGATTCTCTATAATGCCAGGCAAGAGCAGCTTCTTTTGTCTCAAGATGAGAGTACGGGGTTTTGCTTACAAACAAATTTAGAATAAACAATAGCTCCGAATCCCACTCTCGATTGCCTATGTTTTTATGCCATGCGCCTTTTTCCTTGTAAAATGCGCCATGTTCGGCGGCAAAAGACAGAGGAATATCTCCCAGCCATTTCTCCAATGTATAGTGGTCCCGCCCGCTATTAATGGTTACATGATTCCGAGGGTCGGAACAAAAACGCTGTAACAGGTCTCGTAATGCAGGTGTTGGAACTGCATCTTCCGGATGATTTTTGAATGCAGTTAATGTTCCGTCGTAATCCAGCAAAATCAAGCGCTTTTTCGCTTGGTCATATAATGTTTTGATTTCGTTCTGGTCTTGTGCGGAGATCTTTTTCTTTTGTAATCGTTTGTTTTTCTCTGCGGTCTGCCGCCATTCTCTCATGAAATCCGCAGCCCATTTGTTTACGGTTTGAACCGAAAGGATGGCTTGCATTCGCTGAAGCCTTTCTCTTTGTTCCTCCAATGGCATTTTCAATGCACGGCAAATGGCTTGTTCGATCTGGTCCGTGTCGTTTGGATTAATCAATAAAGCATCAGACAATTCAACCGAAGCACCGGCCATTTCACTTAAAATGAGTACCCCCGGATTATCTTGTTTGGTAGCGACATACTCTTTTGCCACAAGATTCATACCATCGCACAAAGGGGTTACCAAGGCTATATCGGCAACATAATACATCGCTACTAATTCCTCAAAAGAGAAACCATGATAAAAATAACATACCGGAGTCCAATTCATGGTAGAGTAAGTTCCATTGATAGAACCGATCTCCTCGTCTATTTTGGTTTTCAATTCGGCATAACTGCCTACATGGTCGCGAGAGGGGACGATAACCATCGCCAATGTCACTTTCCCGTGATATTCCGGATGATTTTTCAAAAAAGAGGCGAATCCGTAAAGACGGTGCAATATTCCTTTGCTGTAATCCAGTCGGTCTACCGATATGATTAACTTATGATCTCCAAATAGAAGTCGTGTTTTCTCTACTGCGTGGTGGACTTTGTCATCAGCTATCACATTGTGATAAAGATCATAGTTTATCCCCATCGGTAATGCATCCACACGGGTTACACGATCATTCATTTGAACTTCATCCAGATTGAAATTCTTATGAAGGACGCATTCCGTCGCACTGATGAAATGACGCATATAATCGTGAATGTGAAAAGCGACAAAGTCGGCTCCCAAAAGTCCGTTCAGGATCTCGACCCTTTCGGGCAGAATCCGGAAAAGTTCATGTGAAGGAAACGGAATATGGTGGAAATACCCGATATGAAGGTTGGGAAACTTCTCACGGAGCATGCCCGGCAACAGCATTAACTGATAGTCCTGTACCCAAACCCAATCATTAGGTTCAACTATCCGAGATATCTCTTCACAAAAAACAGCATTGACTTCCCTATATGATTCCCAAAAGTTCTTTTTATATAACGTATAAGCAAAAAAGTAATGACAGAGGGGCCATAGGGTACTGTTGCTATATCCTTCGTAGTAATTTTCATACTGCCTGTCGGATAAGAATACCGGATGATAATTATTTTTTTCCAATTGACTGCAAATGTCATCTTTTTCCGTCTTTTGTTCTACGCAGACGCCAGGCCAACCGATCCAATGTTTTTCACAATTAACGTCCAATGACTTCAAACCTGTAGCCAGCCCTCCTTCGCTCCGTGAAAAAACAAATTTTCCATCGGAGGAACGTGTAACTTTTACAGGCAACCTATTCGAAATGATAAATAATCTCATATTTGAAATATTATATACAACACAAAGCAAAATCCATACCAATTTGTATTTGTTATTGATAAACAGATGTTTGCAAATAGGGAAGCCTAAGTAATATTACCAAAATGAAAAAGTGTTTTTCATTTTAGTTGGTTTTTTTTACTTTCAATTTAGAATTGGTGTTTTTAATCGATTGATATATAGCGATTTATGTTTATTGTTCTTAAATTGGTCTGATTTTGGCATTATCTTTATCAGTTTAGATTTCCGAAGAAAGTATCATTAATATTCATCTTCGGTTGTCTGCTATAAGAAACAATGTAGAATAACAAAGAAACAAAATGGTATTTTTTATTTATCAGTTAGGCTCGCTTGCCTCTGTATGGGCAATCAGCAATTTAATAAAAAAAGATGTTCCTCAAAGGATCAAAAACAAGATTATCGTTCTGTTACTAGTAACAAGCTGGATTGGTGTTTTGGGGTATTTTTTCATTTTGAAAAACAGGATTGAAAAATGGTGGCCTTGCAAGAAGTATTTGGTTGCCCATAGAAGGATATGAGTTTCATATTATATATTATTGCAATTAAAGTTGTTTTATGTGTACCAAAATCTTTTTCTTCATTCATTATGTAAAGATTTGAATTGTTTTTTTCTTTTTGAGCCGTGGATATAATTTATTCACGGCTTATTTAAAGGATTTGATTTCAAAAATTAGGATACAAATGGAAAAGAATATGCGGATGAAATTTTTGAAGCAACGGATAACGGTAATATTACTGTTAGTGGCTAGCGTATGTATATGTGGTAACATCAATGAATTCTATTTCTTCGAAAATGATTATTATTTTAAATATCTGCTGAATACTTTTACAGGAATCATCCTTTTGACAGGAATTGCCTATTTATGCTATCCTCAAAAGAAGACAAATCAGGAAAATGAATTGGTGCTGAATGAATACAAACTGGTGTATGAAACGGAGTCTACCGCATCGCAATATTTTATTTCTGATACAGAAGCTTGGAACACATTAAGAAAACAATTGAAAACAACAGCTCGGGGACATGCTATTTTATATATCAGCGAAAGTTGCGAATTGCCTATAATCAATAACACGATTTTAGCTAAAAAGAGAAATTTCGATTGTTGGAAGCCTGTCTGTGCAGGGCAGATATCTAAAGATTTTGGTGAGATTTAAAGTGATCATAAAAAATATATGGCAGCCATAAAACGATGTCCATGGAAAGGAAATGTCAATTATCTGAAAATATGGGGAATAATATTGAATTGGACCTAATCAGCGTTGAAAAGCACCTCATTCAGAAAGTTCTCCAACATACCAACGGATACAAACCCGAAGCAGCTCGTCTTCTTGGGATAGGCTTAACCACACTTTATAAGAAGATGGAAGCCTATGGACTATAATGTGGAACACTTTGTTCTTGCATACCCGGTAGGTTACCTAAAACAGGCAGCTTGCCTTTTTATATACCTTTTCAAAATGAAAAGGATATTTTCATTTTGAAAAGGATTGAGCATATTACATAATAATATTATTTTTTTGATTATATAACTGATAAACAATATATTGTGCATAAACTCGATTTTTTGGCACAGCTTTGGCATATAATAGGGCGGAAAACAAATAAATAGTATTAACAATTAAAAGAGACAAGTATGGAAGATACGTTATCATTTTTGTTCTTGTGTGCTACCGGTGTAGCATGCTATTGGTTTTTCTTCAAGTGTGTGGACTGGTTTGAGAAAATTTAATGTAAGAAAGGAGAATTAAATTATGTTTTTAGCACTGTTTATACTTTGCTTATTGATCTTCGGGTATTTGATGTATGTCCTAATTAAGCCCGAAAAGTTTTAATGGTAATTATTTTTTTAAGTGAAAAGATGAATACAGAAATTTTAGGTGTAGCATTGCAGATATTGCTGCTGCTGGTTATCAGTTACCCGCTGGGAAAGCATATCGCCAAGGTGTATAAGGATGGAAACGACTGCATGCGTTTCATGGCTCCAATTGAAAGATTTATTTACAAACTGGCGGGTATCAACCCCAATGAAGAGATGGATTGGAAGGCATTCTTGAAATCTCTGCTTATTATAAACGTATTTTGGTTCTTCTGGGGTATGATCCTGTTGGTATCGCAAGGATATCTTCCTTTGAATCCTGATGGGAACAGCGGACAAAGTCCAGATTTGGCGTTCAACACGTGTATTAGTTTCATGGTTAACTGTAACTTGCAGCACTATAGCGGAGAAAGCGGTTTGACTTATTTTACACAGTTGTTCGTCATCATGTTGTTCCAGTTCATCACTGCTGCAACAGGTATGGCTGCTATGGCTGGAATTATGAAATCGATGGCTACCAAAACAACTAAAACAATCGGCAACTTCTGGCACTATTTAGTGATCAGCTGTACACGTATCCTTTTCCCGATGTCTCTGATCGTGGGTTTCATCCTGATCATACAAGGTACGCCGATGGGCTTCGACTCCAAAATGACAATCCCGACATTGGAAGGAGCAGAACAAACTGTTTCACAAGGCCCTACAGCTGCAATCGTTCCGATTAAACAGTTAGGTACGAATGGTGGTGGTTACTTCGGAGTAAACTCTTCTCACCCATTGGAAAACCCGACTTACCTGACCAATATTGTAGAATGCTGGTCTATTCTGATCATTCCGATGGCATTGGTATTTGCTTTGGGATTTTATCTGAAACGTAAAAAGTTAGGTTATGTGATCTATGGTGTAATGCTGTTTGCTTATCTTTTGGGGGTATTCTGTAACGTTCACTATGAGATGGCAGGTAACCCGAAAATCGACGAGATGGGTATTGACCAGTCTTGCGGTGCTATGGAAGGTAAGGAAACCCGTCTGGGTCCGGGCGCAACCGCTTTGTGGTCTGTGACTACGACCGTCACCTCTAATGGTTCCGTTAACGGTATGCACGACAGCACAATGCCTCTTTCCGGTATGGTGGAGATGTTGAACATGCAGATCAATACATGGTTTGGTGGTGTCGGCGTAGGTTTCATGAACTACTATGCATTCTTGATCATAGCCGTATTCATCAGCGGTTTGATGGTCGGACGTACGCCGGAATTCTTAGGTAAAAAGGTAGAAGCCCGAGAAATGAAGATTGCGACGATCGTTTCGTTGGCTCACCCGTTCGTGATTTTGATCTTTACGGCTATCTCTTCCTACGTATGGGTATATGCCCCTGAATTCGTAGAGAGCGAGGGTGGCTGGTTGAACAACCCCGGTTTCCATGGTTTCAGTGAAATGTTATATGAATATACTTCTTCTTCTGCTAACAACGGTTCCGGTTTTGAAGGATTAGGCGACAATACCTATTTCTGGAACTACACTTGCGGTTTGGCACTGATCATTTCACGTTATTTGCCAATTGTCGGACAGGTAGCTATTGCAGGTCTTTTGGCAAACAAGAAGTACACTCCGGAAAGCGCGGGTACATTAAAGACTGATACGGTTACATTCGGTGTGATGACATTCTGCGTAATCGTCATCGTTGCTGCCTTGTCATTCTTCCCGGCACAAACATTAGGCCCGATCGCCGAATATTTTAGTATTTACTAATTGACAGATTAAGAAGATGAGAAATAACAAAACTGCTTCTTTATTTCCAAAGGAGCTCGTTATAGAAAGTTTGAAGCAATCATTCGTTAAGTTGAATCCGCGGATGATGTTCCGTAACCCGATCATGTTTATCGTGGAGGTAGTGACATTCGTCATGTTGTTTGTTACGATTTGGGCTGCTGCCACCGGTGATACAACGCAAGGATCTTTCGGTTACAATATCTTAGTGTTTATTGTATTGTTCGCCACGTTGCTTTTCGCCAACTTCGCAGAGGCGATTGCAGAGGCACGAGGCAAGGCTCAGGCCGACAGTTTGCGTAAGACCCGGGAAGAAACTCCTGCCAAATTGTGTGTCGGTAACAAGATCGAAACGGTCAGTTCTTCTCAGTTGAAGAAAGGCGACATCTTTATTTGTGAAGCCGGCGACACGATTCCTTCCGATGGTGAAATTATCGAAGGTCTGGCTTCTATCGATGAAAGCGCCATCACAGGTGAATCTGCTCCGGTGATCCGTGAAGCGGGTGGAGACAAGAGTTCTGTAACAGGCGGTACGAAAGTATTGTCCGACCAGATCAAGGTGAAAGTGACGACCGAACCGGGTGAAAGTTTCTTGGATAAGATGATCGCCTTGGTGGAAGGCGCTTCTCGCCAGAAAACTCCGAACGAAATCGCCTTGACAATCTTGCTGGCAGGTTTTACATTGGTATTCGTTGTTGTTTGCGGTACCTTGAAACCGTTTGCTGATTATTCCAACACGACGATTACGATCGCAGCCTTTATCTCTTTGTTCGTTTGTTTGATCCCGACTACGATCGGTGGTTTGTTATCTGCCATCGGCATTGCCGGTATGGATCGTGCGTTGTCTGCTAATGTAATCACCAAATCCGGTAAGGCGGTTGAAACAGCCGGTGACATTGATACTTTGCTGCTCGACAAGACCGGTACGATCACGATCGGTAACCGTAAAGCAACCCAGTTCTATCCGGTATCCGGCATTGACGAACACTCTTTTGTACAAGCTTGTCTACTGTCCTCTCTTTCTGACGATACACCCGAAGGTAAGTCAATCGTGGAACTGGGACGTGAAAAAGGTGTACGTGTACATGATCTGAATACATCCGGATCAAAGATGATCAAGTTTACGGCAGAAACTAAATGTTCAGGAGTGGATTTGGCAAACGGTACTCGCATCCGTAAAGGAGCTTTTGATGCTATTCGTAAGATGAGTGAGGCTGCCGGCAACAAATATCCGAAAGAGGTGGCCGATTTGGTTCAGAAGATCACGAGTAACGGCGGTACTCCGCTGGTTGTTTCACAGGATGATTTCATCATCGGTGTGATCGAATTACAGGATATCATCAAACCGGGGATCCAAGAACGTTTTGAACGTTTGCGTAAGATGGGTGTGAAGACGGTAATGGTAACCGGTGATAACCCGTTGACCGCAAAATATATCGCTGAAAAAGCTGGTGTAGACGATTATATCGCCGAAGCCAAACCGGAAGACAAGATGAACTATATCCGTAAGGAACAGGAAAACGGTAAGCTGGTCGCCATGATGGGGGACGGTACGAACGATGCCCCGGCCTTGGCTCAGGCAAACGTTGGTGTCGCAATGAACAGTGGTACGCAGGCTGCCAAGGAAGCTGGTAATATGGTTGATTTGGACAACGACCCAACGAAACTGATCGAGATTGTCGAAATCGGTAAACAGTTGCTGATGACTCGCGGTACGCTGACTACTTTCAGTATCGCTAACGACGTGGCCAAGTATTTCGCTATCGTACCAGCTCTGTTCATGGTTACGATCCCGGCATTGGCCCCGATGAACATCATGCACCTGCACAGTCCGGAATCAGCGATCCTAAGTGCGATCATCTTTAATGCGATCATCATCCCGATTCTGATCCCTCTGGCATTACGTGGTGTGGCTTATAAACCGATTGGTGCTTCCGCATTGCTTCGTCGCAACTTGCTGATCTACGGTTTGGGCGGTGTAATTGCCCCGTTCATTGGTATCAAGTTGATAGATATGATTGTAAGTTTATTCATGTAAAAGTAAAATCAATATTAAAAACCTTCCTCCCTCTGTATGAAGATAGGAGGAAGGTTAAAAAAATAAAACAATAATTCATTATGATATCAAATCTTTTTAAATCATTAAGACTGACAATTGCATTTTGTTTGTTCTTCAGTGTTTTCTACATTTTCGTTTTGTGGTTGTTTGCCCAAGTGGCAGGACCGAATAAGGGTAATGCCGAACTGGTTACATTGAATGGAAAAGTAGTGGGGGCCGCCAATATTGGTCAGAATTTCACGCAAGATATTTATTTCTGGGGACGTCCTTCCCATGCCGGTGACGGTTACGATGCATCCAGTTCGGCAGGTAGTAACAAGGGACCTTCCAATGAAGAACATTTAGCTTTGTTGGAAGAACGTATTGATACATTCTTGGTTCATCATCCTTACCTAACCCGTGAAAAAGTTCCGGCTGAAATCATCACGGCCAGCAGTTCCGGTTTGGATCCCCATATCTCACCGAAAGCCGCTTATGCACAGGCCAAACGTGTAGCGGACGCTCGTGGATGGTCGGAAGAAAAGGTAATGGGTATCGTCAATTCTCATGTTGAGAAACCGTTATTGGGTATGTTCGGAACGGAGAAAGTAAATGTATTGAAATTAAATGTTGCGCTTGATCAAGCATCAAATAACAAATAACAAATTTTTAATAAGTCAATTAGATTTAGGTTATGAAATCATTCGTAAAAAAAGTAGCAGCCTTGGCAGTTGTATTCTCAATGGCATCTTCTACGTTGGCTAATGCACAGGAAGAGGATGGTAAAGTAAGTTTTTCTGTACAGGGAGATTTGGTAAGTTCCTATATTTGGCGTGGTTTCTACCAGACTGGTGCTAGCTTCCAGCCGACACTATCACTGGGGGTAGGTAATTTCTCTTTGACAGCCTGGGGATCTACCGATTTTCAGGGAGCAAACTCTACATCTATGCCTGCTGCTAAAGAGATAGATTTAACGGCAGCGTATACATTCGGATCAGCTGGTCCTACATTGTCTGTCGCTAGCTTATGGTGGGCAGGGCAAGGCTCTTGCCGTTATTTTAACTTCAAAAGCCATGAAACAGATCACCATTTTGAAGCAGGTTTGGCTTACACTTTGCCTATTGAGAAGTTACCTTTGTCTATCACTTGGAATTTCATGTTTGCCGGTCAAGACAAAGATGAAAATGGAAACCAAAACTATTCTTCTTATGTGGAGTTGAATTTTCCATTCACAGTGAAGGGCGTCGATCTGAATGCAACTTGTGGTGTTCTTCCGTATGATGCGGGAATAACTACGTATGGAGGTGATGTAAATAGTGGATTTGCAGTAACGAATGTTGCATTGAAAGCAACGAAAGATATCAAAATCACGGATTCTTTCTCATTACCTATTTTTACACAGGCAATTTGGAACCCTCGTATGGAGGATGCCCATCTTGTCTTGGGAATTTCTTTAAGACCTTGATATAATAATACGCATGGACCGAGAACAAAGTGTACAACATTTTTTAGATTTGTTGAAAAAGTCTCGTCGTGGCAATTTTAAAATCTACATCGGCATGATTGCCGGTGTAGGTAAATCGTATCGGATGCTATCAGATGCCCACCAATTACAGGAAAGCGGTATCGATGTCAAGATCGGTTATATAGAAACACATGGGCGAGTCGAGACGGAGGCATTGGTGGAAGGATTGCCTATCATCCCCCGCCGCAAGATATTTTATAAAGGAAAAGAGATCGAAGAGATGGACTTGCAGTCGATTCTCAGTATCCATCCTGAAGTAGTCATCGTTGACGAATTGGCTCATACCAATGTCGAAGGCAGTAAGAACGAAAAGCGTTGGCAGGATGTCATGGATATACTGGATGCTGGTATCAGTGTGATCACGGCGGTCAATATTCAGCATATAGAAGGACTTAACGAGATGGTGCAGGACGTGGTTGGCATTGAGGTCAAGGAACGTATTCCTGATATCGTACTGGAGCAGGCTGATGAAGTGGTCAACATAGACCTTACCGCTGACGAATTGCTGGCTCGGTTAAAAGCCGGAAAAATATACAAACCCGATAAGATACAAACAGCATTAAATAATTTCTTTAAGGCTGAACATATTCTTCAGCTTAGGGAGTTGGCATTGAAAGAGGTAGCTTTGCGGGTAGAAAAAAAAGTGGAGAATACCATTCCAGAGAATCTCGGCGTACGCCACGAAAGGTTTATGGCCTGCATCAGCAGTAATGAGAAAACTCCCCGTAAGATCATACGGAAAGTCGCACGGTTGGCAACCCGATATAATTCCAAGTTTTTTGTACTGTATGTACAAACCCCAAGAGAAAGTTCCGACAGGATTCCGTTGGCAAGTCAAAGGCATTTGCTTAACCATTTCAAGTTGGCAACGGAACTTGGAGGAGAAATCATTCAAGTGCAATCCCCACATATAACGGATGCGATCGTACAGGTTTGTAAAGAAAAGCAAATCAGTACGCTATGTATCGGACGACCAGCTTTAAAATATCCTTCCGCTATCCTTGCGATGGTTCACTATCGGAACATGTTAGAAGAGTTGGCTCAATTAGGCATTGATTTAATAATATTAGCATAAAAATCCTTCCATGAATATGAATATAAAAACAAAGTTGACTTATGGGATAGGACTTTTATTTGTCCTGATCACTTTATTAGGTGGATTGGCTATAAAAAACATTCATAATGTATCGGATGACACGCAGAATATCCTAGCGGATAATTATAATTCACTCCTTTATTCCCGTCAGATGCTCGAGTCACTGGATGCCATTCGGGAAAATCCGAATGCCCGAAAAGAGTTTGAGGCCGGGTTGGAAGCTCAGAAAAAAAATCTGACAGAGAAGGATGAAGACATACTGACTAACCGATTAAGTTCGAACTGTGAAAAGGCGTTCGATGACATGGATGATGAATCGATTCGGCAGATACGCCAGACGATTTATACCATTATGGCAGTCAATATGTCTGCCATTTATGAAAAGAATGAAGTGGCTGTCCATACGGCGGAAAGGTCTCTCTTTTGGATCTGGACGGTAGGGATCGCTTGTATCGTGATCGCCTTCCTCTTTCTGGCTCGCCTGCCACGCTCGGTCAGCGTACAGATCCGGAAATTGACGGATGGCATCAAGGAAATCACCAATGCCAATTACAGCAAACGGCTTAATTTGGGCAATGAACCGGAGTTTAAGGAAATAGCCACGTTGTTCAACGAGATGGCCGAGCGCTTGGCCGAATACAGGAACAGTTCGCTGGAAGATATCCTGCAAGGGAAAAAATATATAGAAACAATTATCAACAGCATTGCAGAACCTATCATAGGCTTGAGTAAGGAACGGAAGATTTTGTTTGTCAATGACGAGGCTTTGACTGTTTTGAATTTGACACGGGAAAACATTATCGACAAACCGGCTCCCGAAGTGGCGTTAAAAAATGATCTGCTGCGCCGTTTGATCCGCCAGTTGGTACATCCCGATGACAATAAGGATCCGTTGAAAATCTATGCGGACAACAAGGAAAGCTATTTTCAAGTAAAATACATCCCGATCAACGTTAACAGGCAGACTGGACTGGAGGGTAAGTATGTCGGGGATGTGATCCTGTTGAAGAACGTGACCGAATTTAAAGAAAAAGATATTGCAAAGACAACCTTTATTTCAACGATCTCTCATGAACTGAAGACACCGATATCGGCTATCATGATGAGCTTGGAACTGCTGGAAGACAATCGGATCGGAAAACTGAATACAGAACAGGAGAGCCTTTCCAAGAACATAAAGGAAAATAGCGACCGTTTGTTGGAGATCACTGGCGAATTGTTGAAGATGTCACAGGTAGAAAGCGGTAAGCTCTACCTGAATCCGAAGATTACCAAACCGATCGAACTGATCGACTATGCCATCAAGGCGAACCGGGTACAGGCCGAGCGTTTTAACTGTCAGATCGAAGTGGAGTATCCTGAAAAGATCACCAAATTGTTTGTCGACAGCGAGAAAATTGCTTGGGTTGTGACCAACCTGTTATCGAACGCCATCCGTTATTCGTCGGAGAACGGACGGATTATCATCGGTGCACGACAGATCGACAAAGCCGTCGAGATCTATGTCAAGGACTTCGGAAAGGGCATTGACTCGCGTTACCACGAAAGTATTTTCGACCACTATTTCCGTGTGCCGGGAACAAAAGTACAAGGTAGCGGTTTGGGACTTGCCATCAGCAAGGACTTTGTGGAAGCTCATGGTGGTACGATCCGTATCGAAAGCGAAGTCGGTAAAGGTAGCACGTTCGTGATCAGATTCAATGTATAAAAAGTAAAATCAAAAATCAGATAGTCTAATGAAAGTATTAAAATTTGGTGGTACTTCAGTCGGTTCTGCCCAGCGGATCAAGAATGTCGCATCAATCATTTGCGATCAGGAACAGAAAATAGTAGTACTCTCTGCCATGGCAGGGACAACAAACTCTTTAGTGGAGATATCTGAGTGTTTCCATAAGAAAGATCCGGGAAAAGCCAATGCGATCCTTTCTGCTTTGGAACAAGCTTATGTCAATCATATAGAAGAATTATACCAAAGCGATACCTACAAAGAAAGGGCCATGCAATACATGCTTGAACGGTCTCAACATGTCTGGTCTTTCTCTAATATGCCTTTCAGCATGTTCGATGAAAAGGAAATCTTGGCGCAGGGTGAGCTAATATCAACCTTTCTGATGACCTGCTATCTGGAAGAACAAGGAGTGAAGGTAGTTTTATTGCCAGCGTTGAACTTCATGCGAATTACAATGGACAGTGAACCAGACATGGAATATATCGCTAAACACCTAAATACACTTTTGGAGCAAAACAAAGAGGCAGAAATATATATTACGCAAGGTTTCATCTGCCGGAATGCTTACGGCAGCATTGACAACTTGGAAAGAGGAGGAAGCGATTACACCGCCTCTCTAATTGGAGCGGCTATCCAAGCAGAAGAGATACAGATATGGACGGATATTGACGGGATGCACAACAACGATCCACGGTTTGTCAATGACACCGCTCCTGTTAGGCAGTTGAACTTCGACGAAGCCGCTAAGTTGGCACATTTCGGTGCCAAGATACTACATCCGACTTGCATCCTGCCTGCCAAGGAAAAGAACATACCGGTACGCCTCTTGAACGCATTGCAGCCAAATGCGTCGGGTACATTGATCTCGAATACGGCGGAAAAGGGTACGATCAAAGCTGTTGCCGCCAAAGACAACATCACGTATGTCAAGATCAAGTCGCTCCATACGATACCAACACCTCATTTTCTGAGCATCGTGTTTGATACGTTCTATAATTACAATACGCCGGTGGACATGGTGACCACTTCCGATATCGGGGTTTCCGTAACGATTGATGATGACAAGCATATAGACGAGATTGTGGGTGTATTACGGAAATACGCAACGATTACAGTCGAAAAGAATATGGTGATTGTTTGTGTTGTTGGTGACCTAGAATGGCAAAATGTCGGTTTTGAGGCACGCATCATCAATGCATTGAAAGATATTCCCGTACGGATGATTTCATACGGCGGAAGTAGTAGTAATGTCTCGTTGGTGATGAAAGCGGAAGATAAAGTGCATGCTTTGAAGGCGCTTAGTGAACACTTGTTTTCCGTATCAGACAAACCTGTGTTATCATCCGTTTCTTAAAAGAAAATTAAGATTAATAGTTGAGCATATTTGTTTTTTGATTTGTTTTAGAAATGAAGCAGAAGCAGTCTTTTTTTGTAGAGACTGCTTCTATTTTTCGGTAATAAACAATGAAAATTCTTCTGTGTATTGACAGGTGGAAAATTTGGTATAAACTGTCCCCCCATTGTCCTATCTAAAGAGTTCCCCAAAATCCAATTTAAATTGCCCCACCCAAAAAACATTAAAAGAGTTACAGAATCAGTTCATAATTCTACATTAATCTATTAAATAGACAAAACAGATAGTATTCCCAATAAATCAATCAGCATGAACAAGATTTGTCAAGGAGGTGTGCGACTTGTTTGTCATGGGAAGCTCCGGTACAGGAAAGAGCTACATTGCCACAGCCTTGGGATACAGAGTCTGCCAGAAAGGATTGAAAGTGCTGTATGCCAATACTTCCAGACTTTTAGGGCAGTTGAAGGCCACCAAGGTAAAAGGTAGCATCCTGTAGGAGCTGAAAAAGATAGAAAGGACGGATATGCTTATACAGGATGATTTCGGCTTGCAGCCGTTGGACAACGGAAGCAGAATGCATCTGATGGACATCATCGAAGACCGATATGGTAAGAAATCAACACTGATTACATCACAATTGCCGGTCAAAGACAGGTATGATGTCATCGGCAAGAAGACAATAGCCGGCGCAGTCATGAACAGAATAACTCACCTAGCCGTAAGAATTGAGCTGCACGGAGAGTCCATACGCAAAATTTGCGGGAAGAAATGAATGACTATATTGGCAGTAAATAAAAATTACAAACCCAGCACAAATCGAAAGCTAATGAACTGATTATATGATGTTTTTTTTGTATTTTAGGAAAAATAAATCGGGGGTCAATTTAAGTTGGATATTGGGGATCTGTTTCATTCGAGTTTCCAAGTTGTCGTTATACTCCTTGAACACATTATATAATGTTTTGAAAGTTTCGTCCTTTCCCTGATAGCGGTTTACTATGGCACGTGCGGAGACAATCTTTTCCTCCAATTCCAAGTCTTGGTAAATCTGATAGAATTTCACACGCAGAGGTACTTTCCCGTTTTTAACGTTTTACTACGCTTAATGAAGAACAACACGCTGAATATTTCTCTTTCCATACAGCTCAATTTTTAATGATACAAAGTTAGGAAATCGAACCGAGAACCCGGTTATGTAAAATAGATCAATGTGCTGTAAAAAAACGAAGTAGCACTTGTGCTGTGTAACATTTTAGGCTTTCTAAAACTATCCCCCGAATAAGGATGTATAGTTTACTTTAGTCCCACTTATTTTACCTATTCTTGAAAATGAAAAATCCCTAAACTTCTTTGAAAGTTAGGGATTTACATCGTTTCTCTTTTCTTAAAAGTGGTGCCACCAGCAAGAGAACTATTATCTTCTCTCTGTTGATTATCACCGTTTTATAGTTTCTTCCATTTGGAAATCCACATGATTTAGCACACGATTATGTTTTATCGTTTTGCTCGCTATTAGAACGATTTAGGAACAAAGGTAATAAAAATCCAACAGTAATTATATGGAAGATTTTAATTTTTCCACTAGTCGAGATAATGTTTCTTCTCTGTTCCTCTTTTTTAATTGGCATTCCCAAATTATAATAACATTCCATCCTTCTTCTTTTAGCTTATCTTGCTCTACCTTATCTCTTGTGATATTTTTTTGTATTTTATCATACCAGTATTCTATATTTGTCTGTGGTAATGTTGCATTAGAGCAGTTTTGATGTCCATGCCAAAAACATCCATTTACAAATATGATAGTTTTATATTTTGATAATACGATATCTGGTTTCCCTGATAGATTTTTAACATTCAATCGGTATCTAAATCCATGTGAAAATAAATATTTTCTAACTAATATTTCTGGCTTAGTATTTCTATCTTTTACTTTTGCCATAATATAGCTACGTTGCTCTTTAGAAAAGACATCTGCCATATTGATTATTGTTTTATATCAAAATCATCTTTTGTTAAGCTGCCATTTCCCAATAAAATCAACGCTTCTCTGTTAGCTGTTAGCTCTGCAGCAAACAGTATATCTTTAACTTCGTTAAATTTGTCTATTTGCTGAGAATAATAGCTTTTCATCATATCAAACGCTTGTTCAACTGTAATTTTCGTACTTAAAAGAGCTTTTATCCCAGCATTGTCGCAATTGATGGAAATTTCTTTATAATCGTCTTTTTCAAATGCCTGTGATTCTTCTGTAAAGCCAATAAAAGCCTTACATCCATGTTCAATAAGGTTTGGAGCTAATTTCTTACCAACTAAACAAGCGGTTGAATAAAATAGGGAGTTCTTAAAATGATGAGAATTATTTTCAGAAACATAATTAGCCCCATTACAACAAAGAGCTTTTTCATTACCATGAGTATATACAATAAATATAAAGGGCTCTACAGTTATTTTAGACAATAGAGAGTCAATATATGCAACGTTACAGCATTCTGCGTTAATTGAATGGTAATCCTCAAGCAGTTCTTGCTCCTCTAGAAAGGATAATATATCAGTTTGGCTATCTTCAAAATATTTACCTAACCTACTGTCTTTTTCATCTATTGCTGATATAATTTTAATCATTTCCCAATTCTTTTTTTCCTCTTGTTAGTAAATCAACAGCAAGCAACATTATGTTACGTTCCAACTTTTGTCCTAAAGGTGTTTGCGTGCGTATTTCTTTAAGAACATCATTTAATGTATATGTTTCTGTTGATGTTTTTAAATATGGAGTTTCGCGTTCATCATATGTATGATTTAAAATCCATTGTTCTAGAACAGAATCAACTCGAGTGTCTAATTTATGTATTGCATTTTTAATAAGCTCTATCTTTTCTTGCAGAGAAACAGTCTTGTCAATAACAGCTAAAGCTCCTTTATTTACATATGTCATCAAGTCTTTGTTGGGAATTGTATCTAAAAGTTTAGCAGTAATCATTATAATATATATCAAAGATGTTTTCTCACGTATCTTTAATAATATATCTGTTCCATTCTCTTCACCTTGCCCTAAATCATAATCTAAGAGAACAATCATTTTACTTGATAAATTCTCTAAAATATATGATAAGCCCTCAGAAGCCTTCTTTCTTAAAATTATATCGGCTTCAGGTATTTGAATCTCTAAAGATACTTTCAAAGGATCTGTTTCCTGAAAATTATCATCAATTATTACAATCTTCAATTTTGACATAATTATTATTTTTTAAAAGGGAATGTAATTTTAAACGTTGTGCCTGTGGGTTGAAATTCATTGTCTATAACTTCAACTTTGCCTTTTAGTGCATCAATCCTTGTTTTTACAATAAATAGTCCAAGCCCTGCTCCTCCTTCTTCTGCCGTTGTCGTATAATATAAGTCGAAAACCTTCTCCTTTGCATCATTATCTATACCGATACCATTATCAGAGAAAAATAATTGGAATTGATTATTCTCTATAAATCCAGAACATTTTATTGATTTATTAGAAATTCCCTTCAGAGCCTTTATAGAGTTATCTATTAAATTTTGGAAGATATCAGCAAAGAATTGTCTATTTGCAGAAATAACAAAATTATCTCTTATCTCAATAGTAGGGTGTATATTTTCATTGTCAAAACGTAATTGATAATCATCAAAAAGGTCTATTATCAGTTTTTTAATATTTAAATCTTCAAAAGGGATATTAGAACCTGCGTAACTAAGCATATAGTCAATAACTTTACTTAAAGTCGCCATATTATTATATATGTCTGTTGCATATAAAATAAAATATTTTTCTAAATCTTTATTGGGATAATATGATTTAAAGAATTCAGCTTTATCCTTAATTTTACTTATAGATGTTCTAACCGCATGAGACATATTAGCAGCATAATCCTGTAAAGACATAAGGCTTAGATAAATATTTTCTTTTCGGAGAAATTCTTTTTGAGCTTTCTGCTGTTCCGTAAGTCCTTTTTGTACAGATGTTGAAACTTGTTTAGCTTGATTTTTTAAAATATGTAAGCTCTGTTTGAGTTCCGGCTTTTCTTTTTCTAATTGCTCAATAGCTTTAACAAAGGTAGTCGCATCTTCTTTAGCTCGTTTCAAATTTTCAACCGCATTCTTTTTTTTATTCTCTCTTTCATACTTCTTTACTTCCGAAAACACGTCAATTTGCTCTATAATGAAATCTTTGAGGTTTCTATATTCCTCATTATCAACAAAATCTTGTCGATTGGTTGCGTCTATAATCAAGGGATTATCTTGTTTTGTGATTTCAACAATACCAATTAATTCTCTTGAACCTACTTTATTAAAAATATCGTGCCATAAGCGTTTATCAATACCTATAATATCTCTTTTTTTATCGCTGTTACTTTCCCATTCAGCGAAAGGCGTAGTGATTAGCCCGTCTCTATATATTTTTATTCCATCAATACGGGTGTCATCATTCTTAAACTTGTAATTATATGATTTTTTTGCAGCTTCGTTGAAAAAATACAACTGCATTTTAACCCCTCCAAATTTTCTTAATTTTGATTTTTCTACATATATATCACCTGTTTTTTTGTTAAATCTTAATATTTCTTGATAGTCTACTCCATATGATATTTTTCCACAATGTGAGGCATATTTAATGGTATCAGAGGTTACATATCTTCCTTTATACGAAGGGAAATCGTTACAAGATATATAAATATCAAATGGGGGATGCAGTGGGTAAAATGGGGACACTATTCTTGATAGTTCTTTGTATAAGCGCTCAATATCTCTTTCAACCCAAATGTCTCTTATTTCAGATATAATTATAGTAGTTCCTTGCTCTTCAATATTGGCGGGTTCAAAAGAAAATGTATTGTCAATATCTGTAAAAAGTATAATCTCGCCTGTTTCTTGCTTGGGATTATTTTGTGTTGCTTTGTCATATAAATTCCAATTTATTTCTACATTAAGACGTTCCTTCTCTCCTTTCTTTTTTGTTAGGATATTAACTTTTTCACCTAATTTATCTACGGCAAAACGTCCAATGCCTTTTTCTCCTACACAACGACGATTGAAAGGTGCTGGTGTATAAGGTTTTGTTCGTTTATTAGAGGTGCCAATAACCATCCATTTATTTTGAATATCTTTGAATGTCATGCCATAGCCATCATCTTTAATAATGATTCGACTATTCTCGTTAATAGATGTAACATTTTCGAAAATAATATCTACTCTTTGCGAATTTGCATCATAGCAATTTTTCACAAGTTCAAATACAGCAGTTATTCTATCAGTTATCAAGTCTCGACCTATAAGCCGGAAAGTACTGACATCGAATCGCCATCTTAATTGATTATTTTCGTTACTGCTAGTCATTTATGCTATTTATATGTTGTTTTATACTAACTGCTACTGCTCTAGCCAAGCCAACGGGTACGGCATTTCCTATTTGGCGTGCAATAGTAGGAGAAGAAAATGGAAGTTGGGGATTGATAAAATCATATGTTTCGGGGAAAGACTGAAATATCGCAGCTTCTCTTAAAGAAATGGCTCTATCTTGTTCTGGATGTCCAAATCTACCATTACTAATGCCGACACAATATGTTGTCATAGTAGGGGAGACATCATTCCACTTCATACGCCCATAAACACTTTTAAAATTTCTTCCTTTTTCTTTTTTGTGGCAATCTAAAATAAGGGACTCATTCCATGTTTCCCATCCTCCTCCTTCTGGAGTGGCTTGGATTCTCTTTTTATTTAAAGGATTTAATTTTCTAGCGAAATGTAAAAAATCCGTAGGACAATGTTCGCCATCACTAATCTTAGGTAAGTGCCCAATCGCTTCTTTAACTGTCTTGTAAGTGTCTTTATTATGTGTTGGTGGTATCATTTCTATTGCTCCATGTTTAGAAGCAAGAAGGATTAATCTTTTTCTCCTTTGGGGAACACCATAATCTTGTGCATTACAAATTTTGTAGCTGACAGAATAACCGTTTTTATGTAAAACACTAACAAAATCATTAATTACTTCACCTTTATTGAAAGTAAGTAACTGTGGTACATTCTCCATTGAAATAATCTCTGGTTGAATGTTTTCAATTAAATTTGCAAATGAATATAACAAACGCCATTTTGTATCTTTTTCTTGACGCTCTTTATTGTTGTTATTCTTATGGTTATATATGGAGAACGGTTGACAAGGTGCACAGCCTATTAGGATTTTACGTTTTTCTTTTTGAAAGAAATTTTTCAATTCTTCTCCTGAAAGTATGGTTACGTCCTTATATATAAATTGCGCTTTGTTATTAGTAACGTATGCATATTGGCATGTGCTGTCAAAATCAACACCAGCAGATACATGGAAATTTTCTTGAATGAATCCTTGCGTTAACCCTCCAACACCACAAAATAAGTCTACTACATCGAAATCTTCTATTTTAGCCATATGTTATTATATATAAATCCTAATTTGCAAAGATAAGATAAATCAATGAAAAACCAAGCAAAAAAAAGAAATTAGCTTTTGTCGATATTGTTTGTTAACATGCTACAGCTTATGTCCTTTCTTTTTTTTCTTCTTAAGTTTTGGCATCTCTTCTTCTGAATTGGACTGCGATATTGTTCCACATGAGATGAGAGGAGTAAGTGAGTTGGATATTTGGTGGCTTTCCTTATTGAGAGAAGAATTGATAGAAATATTGTGTTCTTGCTTTACTTCAATATTGCTATCTATTGGGGTAAGTTTGATTGCAGGCTTTCTTGTCTTCACGATTGGTAGAAGATGAGTCTTTTGATTATTGTCTTGATTGATTTTGTCTTTTCTTTCACAAGATTGAACGCCTTGTTCTTGTACTTTAAGTTGTTCAGCTATGGGTCCATTCATCATAATATTATAGTAATCAAATGATTCAGTTTGCAGGCGATTATAATTAAACAGTTTATCAAATCCTAGCTCTACTTGCAGAAATAGGTTTATACGGTCAAAACCTCCTGTCACCATTCCTTTCTTAGTGTTTTTATGATTAGTTAGCGGGGATAGCTTCTTTTTATTAGCTTGATCTTTCCGACTCACAATCAAATGGCAGTGCATATTTAATTCATTGTTTGAACGACTACGATCAAAATGAATCTTGCCGTAGAACTTTATATCTGTTTCGGATAGTCTTTTATTAAAGTTCTTGGCATATTCAGGAATAAACACCTCACGGATATAACGTTTCATCGCTTCGGCTTGCTCCTGTTCTGTATTCCCCATTGCTCGAAGTTCCTTTTCCGATGGGCTGACATGGATAGCATAAAATTTAGTATCCGTTTTCAGAAGTTGCCCGACATTGCTATCTATATCTTTTATGACATTTGATTTATAGATGTTATCATCTGTAAGATTGAAAAAGCTTTCGGTATAGAGACCTTGCTCCATCCGTTCTAAATCTTCATGTTCCATGTAATTAGCTAGCTGTCGGCAGCTTCCGGTATTATTATATGTTCCGTTTGATGGCGGGGCAAAGTCTATGTGCATAATCCTATGTATTTATCAGGTTGCTGATTTCAGCTTTCAAGTACTCTTTCTTTTTACTATCCATCACACCACAAGCGGATAGTTCCGAATAGAGTTGTATCAGGTGAAGCAACTTTTTATAATCTCGTTGGTGTATCTGGTAGAGCGCATTAATCTGTTTGGATTGATTGTTTATTACATCTGCGTGATTACAAAACTGTTCACTTAACTTTTTGAGTATGGCTGTGTGCTTATCCTGACTTGCTTTCAGTTGAGAAAGTATAAGAGTTTCTAAAGTTTTGCCAATAGCATCAAAACGCAAAGCAATAGAATTTGTTACCCGTATCATAGGATTCAGTTGTTCTTCCTCATAGTGACGGATGAAGCGGATAATATCATCTTGTCTTTTATTTATTTTCGCCAGTTCCGATTTTACGGACTCAGGGGCTTCGGATGGGTTGATATGTGCCTTATCTATATACCCGAACGCCAACTTTACAACTTCACTCTTTTTCAGTGAATAGCGTTTGCATAGCTTTTCTACCAAAGCTGCCGTTTCCTTGTCTATGGAAATGGTAGTGAATATCGTTTTTCGATTGCTGTTTGGCACGGTAATTACTTTTTTATAGAAATATGAATAGATAAATACCTGATAATAAGCATTGAAAAGAAAATGCTTATTACAGGTGTCATTACAGCGTGTTCTTGTAACACGCTAAAGCCGAAGGCTTTGCCCCGCAGGGCAAGAGGGAAGAACAGGACTTGTCCAGTTCCCTCTTGCTCGATTTAGCGAAACAAGCTGAACCGATAGGTGAGGCAGTTTGTGCTAAATCGGGGTGGCAGCACAAAGGAATAGCCTGAACACAGACTTCTTTCCTTTGCTACTTTTTGCTATCAGGGCTGATTAGCCAACTGATTGGTTTTTTCAAACTGTTTGTAGGTTTGAGAATCGGCATATTCACGGACGAAAGCCCGAATATCGCTGGCTCTATAATACGTTTTCCGTCCGATGGTGAAGTAAGGAAGTACACCTTTCGCCCGATAGCGTTGTAGGGTTCTGAAAGATGCTTTCAACAGAAAGGCTAAGTCTTGATTATCCAATAGCCTTTCGTTTTCATCGAATACAGTATCGGTGTTGATTAGGGATTTCAAGTCTTGCCCGATTTCGGTGAGTTTCTTGGATAGCTTCTCCATCCATTTCTCGAAGTTTTCGTTGTCTATATACATTTTGCTTCAATTTTAAGTTCAACATTATTGTTTTCAATCGATTGATGAAGCAAAGTTCTAAAAATGACTGCAAATAAGTTCGGGGAATAGATCACCCATTCCCCGATAAATTATGATTAATACCCTGAATATCTGTATTTTGATTTTATGGAAAATATCCCTCTTCTTTACACTTTTCGATAATAGCGACTCTTAGTTTATCTAAAAAGGCTGTTCGTTTATCAGGCTTACGTTTGATAACCTCTTCTTCTTTCTTATAAATATCACTGAATTTTATGTTAAACAGCTTTTCAAAAGCATTTGCTAAATCACTGAAATGTATTTCCTTACCATCAACCGTTGTAATACATTTTAGATAATAAAGTCCACATACGATTTCCATTATGTCGATGTACTTTGCAATATCTTTATTTAGGTGTAAGGTAGATTTCCATCCGGCTTCAATGTTAATAAAGAATTTGGGAAATTCCATTTGATGATGGAGTAGGTCTAGTTCTTTATTAATAAATGAAAGAATCTTATTGCATGTTATACTTTTTGTTTCATAATATAAATCTCTTCTGATTTCTAAACTATTTTTTAGTGCCTCAAATTCTATGTAGGTAAGATTTAGTTCTCTAATTAAAGTTTTGTAATTTGATTCATTATTCAAAAAGGTAATTACAGATTCAACAAATTCTCTATATGCCATAAGTAGTTGGGCTTCATCAAAATTCTCTTCTGTGCAAGAATAGTTGAGAAGACTATATATATTTTGATCTGAAAGGCTCCATTTTGGCATAAGCAATCAAACATGTGTTATACGTTTCGTTTATTGCCGTTCATTTTTATTCTTTATTCGTTTCAATAGAGAGTAAATGATAATTTTGTGAAATGGTCTAATAAAGAAAAAATACATTCGTCCAAGCCAATTGTTATATTTCACAATAGTAGTAATCCTAAGTACCTGTTTGCCATCTTTATATTCACCACACCACATTGAAACATGAAAATCTAAGTGGCTGTCAGGCATTCCAAAAATTTCTTCATGCTCGTTTTTATCGGACACCATATTTGTAAATCTACTATTTGTGTCCAATCCCATTGGTTTTACAATAGCATTTCGTAAATTCATTAACCAATCTATCCATTTAGGAAGTTGATTAAAAGCAAGATTGCGAAATTTTTCAGGTGTTATTTTCTGATTACAAACTATTTTCTTTGAATAGGAGTCCACATAATCGGCAGGAAGATACTTTTCAATCAAGCCGTTTGTTCGTATATTTTTCATCTTACTGCTCTTTAAATTTATTGATAACCATATCCTGCAACTCTTTAAACTGTTCCGCTGATAGAGCCGAGCAAACTTGTTGCATGCCAATCAGCATGGAATATTGTATTATCGCCAAATCCATTGCTTGTTTAGCATCTAATCCAGTTGCTTCATTCAGCTTGGTTGCATACTCTAGCCTGATACTGTCCGCTTGCGCCATATAATTTCGTACAATGGGATTGGAATACCCCCACGCGCGTATTACACTTTCGTTTCGGATAGAAGCGTATGCTGCCATATCAGCCAATTTCTGCTGTTGTTCTTTGGGAGTGTTCAATTTGTCCACTTCACGAATAAACTCAAATGTGTTTACCTCCAACCAATACCTCATCAATGCATCCACATAGCCGTCTATGTTTTTGAAATGATGATAGAATGCACCTTTGGTGATTTGTAATAATCCGCATAGATTATCTATCGTGATTCTTGCAAATCCTTCTTTTTCCAAAACAGTTAGTCCTGTTACTAACCATTGCTTTTTATCTACTTTCTTCATAAATTAAATACATACCATATAGTATGGTATGCAAATGTAATCACTTTATTAGAATAACCAATAGCTTGCCTGTTTCTTTTATTACCATTCCTTGTATTTAAGATACAACTATCTTTATAGCCATTTGATAGGATAGCCGAGCATACGCTTTAGTTCTTCCATTTCTGCACTATGCCACATTTCATGTTTGAAGCACCAAGACAATGCTTCATATTTATTAATAGCTACCGGATGTTTAAACGGAATAGGTTCTAATTGCTCAAATAATATATCATCATTTAATTGTGATAAATTATCTATGCATATTTCGTGAATGGCATCGAACTGTTCTTTTAGCTCATATGTTGGGATCAAGTTTTTTTCTACTGACCTGTGTAGGGTTCCCATACCATTAAAGATTTTCACATAATCAACGATGGGAATCAATTCTGTGATTTTAGTATTTCTTCCTGTGATACATGTGATAGCATGGAAGTTTTGACTAATCATTAAATGTCCAATTTGCCAAGCAAAATTTGAATCTGTGTTTTGAGGAATTGTGTACCACAAATCTTGTGGTATTTCGGAAATCAAACGATTTACAAAATTCCTCGATTCGATAATCTGTTCTCTTAAAAAATCAATCCTTTTCATTTCTGTAAATTTATATACTTATTAGTAAGTAAGTATTTAAGGCAAAAAAATATTAGATATTTAATAATCCTTCCTGTATTGATTTATACACATCATTTCTTAATACTTTATTCATTTGCAAAGAAGATAGTAATGCAGAATGAACCATAAAAGCCTTTGTTCTTGGTGTTTCCGCAAATGAAAAAGCATTGTTTTTTAAGCCATTATCTAATAAAGCTGTAAGCCATTTCAGAATCGTGTTTACCAATCCCTGCAACTCTTTCTGCATATTTTCAGGTAAAGTGTTATAAGATGGTGAAAGTGAGCCAACTATACAAACCCAATGATTATTGATAAAACTATCATGCATATGAATGTAATTGAAAAACTGCGATTTATAATCCAAACTTTCCCATGTTCTAGTTAGCTCATTAAAAGCATTCAAATTTTTCCTTATTATTTCTACTCCCAGATCCGACTTTGAAGGGAAATAATAATGAATAGCTGCATTCTTTATATTCAACGCTTTAGATATGTCTGCGTAGCTAAAAGAATTGTAGCCTATGGAGCGAATTAATTCACTTCCTAACCGTATTATTTCACTTCTTGTATCATTCATGGCGCAAATATATGCAATTTACTTAGTAGTAAGTATAAAATTGGCGATTTTAACATCTTGTATGTTCATAGTATATAATTTCTATCTTCATTTATCCAGCCAGTTATAACCACTTCCTACCACTTTCAGACAGTTTAGAAAACGGCTCTTGATTCTTCTTTCATTTGCTGGTGAAATAAGGAATCAACACGTTTTATAAACCATTAAAAATTGAAAGTATGGAAGTAGTAACCATTGAAAAGAGAACCTTTTCGTATGTCTGCGAACGGTTCACCGAGTTTGCCAAACGAATAGAAAGTTTGTGCAGTACTCATACCCAGAAAGTCGAAAACTGGCTGGATAGTCAGGAAGTGTGCCTGTTGTTAGGCTTTAGCAAGCGAACACTGCAATATTACCGAAGCAGTGGACGGCTGGCTTATTCTCAAATCGGCAGCAAGATTTATTATAAGTCTTCTGATATTGAAAGAATTATTGCGGACAGTGAAACACAAAATCAATCACCCAAACAAACCATGCCTTATGAAAAGAATTAAAGAAAATTATTCGTCCTTCAACCTGTTTTCCATTGTCGGTACATGGGAAAGCGTTAATCTGAATCCTACGGTTATTATCTATCGGAACGATAAAGAGTATCTTCTTTCTATTATATATGTATCGGAAACTACCAAACAGG
>OLIL01000100.1_pt1 | contig 85906 bp, 71 predicted proteins | sample 1609701 | NCBI WGS metagenome assembly OLIL01 (sample SAMEA4350146, study PRJEB24818) | metagenome | biome: human; feature: gut; material: faeces | place: Denmark | collected 2013-09
GGGTAGCCAGCGGAGGGAAAATGGCGCAAGCCACAGCCGGCTGATAGATTTCCGGAGTCTTGGAAATCAGCAGCTCCACCAGCTTCGGCAGCTTCTTCGGCATCGGAGGCGGAGCAGGATATTCCTCATCTTCACTTTGACCATTGAGATTTGAACTTTGAACTGTATGATTAGCATTGCCTGCCATTTGCCCCATAAAGTCCCCCGTCAGGCGTTCCGGGGATTTGCAATCCCCGGCAAGCAAGCTCTTGGCTGCCTGCTCCGCCAAGGCATTCATGCGGATCACATCCCTAGAAAAAGGCTTGGAGCTGTCCCCATATTTCGCATAGAAGTCATGAATCAGCTGATGGCAGTCATTCTCCTGATAATAGCTCGGCATCCTCTTCGCCACCACCTTCATCAGCTCCTCCTCACTCATCACACGAGAAGCGCCAGCACTCATAATGGCGAGCAGGGAGGAATGTCTGGACCCGATGGTATCAACATTCATCCCCTTGAGTCCTGCGGACTCCTGAAAGAGGTCGAAGGCTATCAGATTCTTGGCATCAGCATTCTGAGAACCTCCAGTATGGCTGATATAATCATCATCAGCACGATGGCTATTACCAGGTTGGGCAGGCTGAATAGCAGCGCCAGAAGGAACAGCAGAATGGCTGTCAGTGCCCTGAAATCGATTGTCTTGAACATCGTCATTACTTTGAACTTTAAGATTTGAACTTTGAACTTTATGATTACCATCGCTAGGTATTTGCCCCTGAAAGTCCCCCGCCAGGCGTTCCGGGGATTTGCAATTAGGTATTTGCCCCTGAAAGTCCCCCGCCAGGCGTTCCGGGGATTTGCAATCCCCGGCAAGCAAGCTGTAGCGAGCCGTCCCCTTGCCATCAATCGTTAAGCCACGCTTCAAGAATGCCTCTCTGCGGGCTTGAATCTCCTCATCCGGCAGAACCCCATACCACTCCTTCGAGCGATAGATCTCCGAGTCCTTATCCGTGATAAAGATAATTCTCTCCGGCGTGATGCAGCTCTTGTCGTAGGGAATCCCAGCCGCCTCGCAATACGCCTTCTGCGTCTCTTCTATCGTCATACCTATCGGCATACGGATATCGATATGCAGCTTCTTTCTAGCCGAATACTCCAGATGCAGCAGTTTCCCCTTCCATATCGTGTTGCTGCAGTTCAGCTCACGAGCCTTCTCCAGGGCAGCATCCACATACTCCACATCATCCACATCGATGGTAGTCTGAAAGAGGAAACTTTCAGGCACCGCATCCTCACTGGAGCGGTGATTATTCCTAAATTTAGAATAATGAATGGCACGGATAGGCAGCTGTCTTTTCAGCCCCTCCTTCGCCTTCTTCACCGCCTTTTCATCACCAGCATCTACGCCGGGGATAGCCTTCTCCCCACGTATCTGCGCAATCACACCCTTCAGCCACGGCTGTGCTATCAGGGTGTCATAGACATACAGGGGCTGGGAAGAATTCAATCTTCCCATATTGCCCTTGCGTGCCGGATTTAAAGCCATTACCTGTTGCTTTATCGCCATATTTCCATTTTTAATGATTATCCCAAATTCTTAACCTCATACAACTCGGCAAGCTCCCAGAATCTGTGGGCCAGATCATGGATAAACTTCCTGCCCTTCTCGGTCCATACGAGATAGGTATGCGTAACCGCCTTGCCCATCTTCTCCTTTCTGCCATCGCATTTCGGATCCAGAAAGGCATTGTATCGGGTGCGGCTCTTCGCCAGTCCCATGTGTGCATACTCCGCATAGAGCATGTACTGCCCGCTCTGGTAGTACTGGATATGCAGGGCGCAGAGCGAGCGGTTCAGCTCCTGCGCCGTGATACCCAGCTCCTTCGCCACCTGAGTAGTAGTGAAGCAGGAAACGGAATCCAAGACATTATCCGAGTAGATCGCCTTCGGCATCAACCCATCCACCTGGTGCTCCAGATGGATGATGTTCTCACCCTTTCGGGCGATATTCACCACCTGCTCATCCACCACGCCATTCAGTCTTCGGATTTCCTCATCCTGCTCGCCGATGAGTTTTTTCTGCTGAGCCAGCATCACCTTGTTCTTTTCGAGCTGAGTTCTGCTTTTCGCCAGTTGGATTCTGCTCTCCCCGAGCAGTTTCTTCTGCTGCTCCAGCAGTTCCTCCTTCTTCTTCAGGGTAGCCCGGAGAATCTCCTCGGCATTGCGAATCGTCTCCTCCTCGCTCTCCCCCTCCTTCACTGGGATATAACCGCCCGTCTTGCGAATCTGCGGCAGCACCACCGAGGTAACCCAATCCTTGAACTTCACCGCCGTAGCCAGTTTCGAACCGAGCACCAGGGCATAGAAGCCGCTCTCGTTAACGAAGTTCATCAACACGTTCTGCACCTTTCCTTCAGAAACGCCAAAACGATTCTTGACAGTTCTAGCAATGCGGTATTTCGCCGCATCGCTAGAACTAACATGCTGTCTTACAGCGTCTGTAGCTCTCTTATACCCGAGCACATCACACAAATCCTTCGCACAGAACCAAGGCTCGCCCTTCTCATCAGTAACGATGCGAACCGTTCCGAACTCAGGATTCTCAAAAACAGCAGTCTGCACACTCTTCTTGGCAGAGCCGGCATTCTTGCCATCCTCCGCCTTCTGAATTTTTGAATTCATCATAAGCAAAAAAAATTAAAGTAAACATATAAAAGGTACCCGACGGATACCTTTGCAAAAAATACACGCTAAAAGTTTCCGCAAATATTTTAAGTTGAGGAATTAACTCCTCTAACTTCTCAATATACGAATAGTTCTGCAATAAAAAAGTTCTGCAATAAAAAATGTATCAACCTTGTCAAAGACCGATGGGCTGATACGCTGCGCCACTTACAACATGGCAGGAAACCTATCCCAGCATCCTGGCGATAGAAAACGCAAAAGCCCCAGACCTCAGAACCGGTATCGTTCTGAAATCTGGGGCAAAAGTAGAAAGAATGCTCCGTTACGCCTTTTCCGCCGAATGCGCCAAATTGAATTCGGCGGAAACAAGAGAGGGGCAAAACCATCATCTTGCCCCTCTATATCAACACTTTATAGAGATATAATTATTTTCTTTACGTCAAATGAAGTCTATCATTCGGCGGAAAGCTTCAATCTTCTAGCGACTTCATATAGTCCTCAACACTTACCTCCACATCAACATCAATATGACCTGCGATAATCTTTTTTCTGATATAATCGCCATACGATTTCTGTGTAACCTTCATTTCGACTCATTGGAGATATGATGCAACTTGAGATAGTTTACGAAAGCATGCGCCATTTTCTCTGTCAGGTTCACATCCTTCTCGCCATTCTTATCGGGAAAGAGCACCTCAGCCACTCTTCCTGCAGCCGGAGAAGCACTTTTTTTCGCATCATCCACCGGTTGGCATCCTTCGGAATCAGAATCATCATCAAAGAATTCTGCAATGATTTGCTTGAGGGCTTCAGCCGTTACGTTTCCCCCGATAGTTAACTCCTTATGATGGTCGTTGTGTACGGCCCCATCCTCATAATATGCATTCATTGTCTATTTGTTTTAGAATCCAACATCATTTTATTTGAAGCATTACTTTCTGGAGCCAGATAGACCTGACTACTATGATCTTCATGCATCGCACCTTCACCATAATAAGCCCCGCAATTTACAACCGGAGTTTGCGGCTTGAATTTCTGCATGATTTTCTCAGACAGCCCTGGCTGAATCTTAGCCCATGCCGGGTCTTTTGCCAGGAGGAGAGATAGATTACCAAAGATGGCTGATGCCGTGGAAGGATCCAGACGCAGCAACTGCGTCTCTATCAAATCAACTGGCACGCGCGACTCTACAGCCTCGGCAAATTTCTTCGTAACCTTCTCCATTTCAGAAGATAACTCCCCCCACAGAATCCTGTAACTCCCTTCGCTGCTTATCCAGCTCGTCATAACTCATGTATCTAGTCTTCATCATCTCCTCAAAATCAGAGCCAAAGATGATGTTGCACAATTCGTCCAAATCTTCTCTCTGTAAAGTAGTCTTCAAGATATCCTCCAGTTTTGCCATGTGTCTTGCCAGTTTTGCTCCAGCTGTTCCTCCAGAAAATCCTTATGCTTTTCAGACAAATCCGTGTGCTCTATCATTAGGTAGGCCGACAAAACGCACAGCATTTCTCCACGCTCACTATCACCGCTAACCTCCAGTTTCTCTATCTCCTTATCAATTGCATTCTCTGGCCATTGCTTGATATATGGACGATAAGACTGGTCCATAATGCATCGCAATAAATGGAAGAAATTATATTGTCCGCCCGATCTGCAATATGCAGAATTCAGAAGATCCATTATATTATGCTCGCCTACGAGTTTACCAAGCTCATCATAGGCATACATCCATAAGGATACAGGATAAAGCACATCAGAAAAATCGGTACTCTCGGAATAGTCACCCGACAGAAGACGCCAATAGATAGGTTTCATCCTGTGGTGAAACTTTATCATCCACATCTGGTCATGGAAAGAGCGATTGTATTCTTCTGCCTTTGCACGAATATCCCAACCTTCAGGAGCTTCTCCACCATCAAATATTTTCGTTAAAGGTCTGACGAAGTATTCGTCGATTTCTTCTTCAATTGTTTTCATACTTTGTTAATTTTTATAGGTACGAAAAGCCCCACCCGGTTTTGAGCGCTCAGTCTCATCATCAGGTGGGGCTTTCCGTTCTTGTTAGTTTTTATTATGGTGCAATAAGTAATATTTTTATTTTAAACCTCCAAAAAAATCACTACTTTTTATATTACCCAGATATTATTTCAAAATAAAGTTCAATCAGCCCACTGCCTACAACTTCATTAGTCCAGCGTTTTATGAGAGGCATCCTTGCAGTTTTATTTACATAGAAAAAAGCCACACGGAGATTATCTGTTGATACTGACACGAACCTAGGATTTGGCCCGGTTTGACTCAATTACTCAGTTACTCAATTACTCAGTTTATTTCTAGACCCCTATACCTGCAACTTGGTTACAAATTGAAAGTATATTTTTTATATTATATATTTATATATATATAAATATATAATATACTATCTATACAGGAAGAAACATACGGGCAGAATAAAACTGAGTAATTGAGTAACTGAGTAATTGAGTACGATTTCGAGGAAGAACGGACAAATGCCTTATAATGGGTTAAATGATTATTTAATAGTAGTTTAGACTGAATCTCTATGTTTTTCTACCAGCAACTCTATATTTCTCTCTTCTTTATCTTACGAGTTAGGATTATTAACGTAGTTTCAAATTGAAAGCTGCTGAAAATCGGGGCTTATCACACCCTGAAATTTGGTGGTTCCCTAAAAAAGCCGTACCTTTGCATCGTCAAAAAATTAATTATTAACCCTTTAAAAAACTGATTGACTATGGGACAAGGAACTAGTAAGTATCGTAAGATTATGCGTACTCCTCAGACGGGTGAGAACGCTGGTAAGAAGCTCTGGTATGCTACTGCCGTGAGCGACCGTGAGATGAGTTTCGAGGACTTCGTGACCCACATCTCTGAGCACAACTCTCCATACAGCCGAGGCACCATCCACGGTGTGCTGATGGATACCCTCGACTGCCTGAAGCATCTGATCCTGGATGGCAAGAGCGTTCGTTTCTCCGACCTCGGATTGTTCTCCATCGGTATGACTTCGCGTGGCGAGGTGAGCAAGGAGAAGGTGACGGCGGCAAGCGTGCAGGGCGTGCATCTGATTGTAAGAAACACAAAGACCTGGAGCAACGCCGAGCTGAAGAAGCTCACCAAGATCGTGGCATACGATGACTATACATCGGGAGCCGTTGATGGCGGTGGCTCGGAGAACACTCCGGGTGGAGGCAATACCAGCCAGGGCACTAGCGGGGATACCAACAAGGATAACAGCGGCACCAGCCAGGGTGGCGGAACAAGCCAGGGTGGCGGAACCACGGAAGGTGGTGGCAGCGACATCGACGTTGACCTGTAAACATAGCCCCTTCGGGGGCTTTGTTTCGCCACTAAAAAGAAATTAATCACTAATCATTAATCACTAAAAGAACTATGAAGAAAGAAACCTGGAAAACCGTATTTCAGATAGTACTATCTATCTTAACCGCTATCGCCGCCTCTCTGGGCGTGACGAGCTGCATGTCGTAGAACAACACAAATACTAAAAAAAGAGGATGAGTCATAGACTAATGACGCACCCTCTTTTTTTATATCTATTACTGCTCCCCCTCGTTTTTATTCGCTGCCGCCGAACAAAATCAAGCATTATTATTCGGTGACAGCGAATAAAAAATGCTATTTTATTTTGTAGTATCAAATAAAATTTGTACTTTTGCCGCAAAAAGTAAGTATATGGAAAAGGAATTGTTTCGAACGATAATAGCTGAGAACCAAGAATATATAGGTCGTATTCCTTTGGTACAGCGCCCTCTAGACCTAGAGGAGTATGGCAATTATGTGTTTGTAGGAGTAAGACAAGCAGGAAAATCCTATTTGCTATACCAGAGAATACAGCAATTGCTGGCAAATGGAGTTGAGATAGAAAATATTGTATATGTCAACTTTGACGATGAACGTTTGCAAGAAATGTCGGCAACAGACTTCGACCTTATATTGCAAGCCTATCATAGCATGTATGATAGCCAGCCCATCTTCTTCTTTGATGAGATACAGAATGTTGAAGGGTGGGCAAACTTTGCACGCCGTCTAGCCAACCAAAAATATCGTGTCTATATAACTGGCAGCAATGCCAAAATGCTGAGTCGTGACATAGAGACAGTATTGGGAGGAAGATATTTGGATATCAGCGTGTTTCCATATAGCTTTTCTGAATATCTAAAAGCAGTTGGAGTCTTGGTTACAAAGAATTGGCAATATGGACGAAAAGCAAATGAACTGCAACGCCATTTCCGAACCTACTTTGATTGGGGTGGCTTTCCTGAGCTTGTGCATTTTCAAGAAAAGAGAGTATGGCTAAACAGCTTGTATAATCGTATTTTCTTTAATGACTTGGTAGTTCGGCACAAGGTGAAGAACGAGAATGCCTTACGCCTTTGTGTAAGAAGATTGGCAGAAAGCGTGAAACAACCATGCTCCTTGAATCGTTTGAGCAATCTGATAAAAGCAACAGGAACTCCGTGTAGTCCATCAACGGTAATGGAATACGTTCGCTATCTGCAAGAATCATGCTTGCTGATATCTATTGACAATTATGCTTCCAAATTCGTGGAGAAAGAAACTATAAAGAAACATTATTTTGTAGATAATGGGCTGCTGCATCTCTTCATCAACAATCCAAACACCTCATTACTGGAGAATCTTTGTACAATTACATTGTATAAAAAATACGGCAAGGGCTTATACTATTACAATAGAAATATTGAGGTTGATTTCTATGTGCCTGATGAGGGACTAGCTGTGCAGGCGAGCTATCAGATGAGTGACGAAGAAACCATAGAGCGAGAAGTGAAAGCATTAGTAACCTTGCATGGTTTGTATCCTCTGAAACGAGCCATGATAATTACCTATGAGGATGAAGGGGAGATTGTGCGTGATGGACTCAAGATAGAAATAAGACCTGCATGGAAATGGGTGTTGGAAGGTTAAGCCAGAGAAAAGAGGATGCGTCATAGACTAATGACGCACCCTCTTTTTTATATCTATTACTGCTCCCCTCTCGATTTTATCCGCCACATACCCCCTATAAACAACCGCCTGAAGCCTGGAGCTTGCCACTTATCCCCCACTATAGAAAAACACACTTGTAACTTATCGGGAAAAACGCTAAATTTGCAGAGAAATATTAATGCATTTAGCGTAATAAGATATGAGCACATTGTCTAATGTGACACCAGACAGAGACAAGTTTTTGTCTCAAAACGTTGGCTTTACCGCCAATGTCTCCTCCAGAGAATCACTTGATGGGGTGTCGGTAAGATACGCCCTAGACCCTAGTAAAAAATGGTTTGTACTGCGTGCCACTTACCACCGCGAATTGAAAGCCTATGATTATCTCATTAATCATGGTATCGAAGCATTTCTCCCACTCCACCGTACCCTTAAGTATGTGGATGGCAAGCGAAAGTTTGTCATCGAGTCTTATCTTCCCAACATGCTCTTTGTTTACGCAAGTCCGGAAACTGTAGAGAACTGCGTAAAACATACGCCCGATCTTCATTTTCTCAGCTATTATTACAATCACTTTGTGGCAACAGAAGGAGAAAAGAATCCGCCTCTCATCGTACCATACGATTCGATGATGAATTTCATCAGGGTATCTACCACCGACAACCGTCACGTCAAGGTGGTGAGTCCCGAGAACTGCCATTTCAAGAGTGGCGACATGGTGAGGGTGACAGATGGAGAATTCAAGGGAGTAGAAGGCAGGGTGGCAAGAGTATCAGGCCAGCAGAGGGTTGTGGTAGAAGTAGAAGGAGTCTGCCTCATCAGCACCGCCTATATTCCTAGTGCATTTATAGAAAAGAAATAGGTTTCTAAAAGAAATGAATTTAACATTTACATATAAAGTATAAAAAAATAATTATGAATAAGATGAAAAAACATGAAACAAAAAACTTTTGGACTAAAACAGCTTTGTTTTTGATCTGTTGTGTTATCACCTCCAATGTATATGCACAAGTAGCATTTTCTTTTTGGAATTACCCAAAAGAAGTCCAAAAACTAGTAAAAAAATGCTATTCTTATTCTGAGGACAAAGAGAAATCTGCTAAAAAAGAGAGTAAAATCTTAGAACTTTATCAAAGTATAACTAAGATTGACTCCAAGAACAAGGCTTTTGCCGACTGTGTATATGGTGATTTCCTTCTAACGAACAAGCATACCATTGACCAACGAGAACAGGGATTAAATTTAATAGAAAATGGCATCAAGCAAAAAGACTTATTGGGAAATGTATCCTGTGCTTATTTTTGCCAAAAATTAGGTGATGTCTATCTTAATGGAACACAAGAAGTACAGGATATAGAGAAAGGATATAAATTGTATCAAGAGGCACAAGAATTAAACCCAGTCTATTACAATGCATTGGGCATTTTCAATATATTTGGAATTGGTACACCAATCAATATAGACAAAGGTATAGAATATCTAAATGCCGCTATTGAGAGCGTAGCTAAAACTAATTTTACTTCAAGAGTTATGGGAGGAAATTTGCTCAATGAACTTTATGAAACAAAATTAGCAGCACAAATGTATATCAACAGCTCTAATCCCGCAAAGGAACAATATCGTAAAGGTATGGTGTATTTATTAACAAATAAAATAGAACTCGGCAAAGATTTAATAAATCAAGCGGCACAACAAAAATACGAACCTGCCATATATAGAAATGCTATTTTAAATCCCCAAAACGAACAAAGTGAGAATAAGTTACTACAATTGGGCAAATCTGGCTACCTACCAGCTGCATTCTATTTTGGCAATTTAAAATTAGCGAATTCGGCATCAGCCGTTTTTGTAGCCCAAGTAAAAAAGGCTGAAGCAGATATTTATCCTCTTTTTCAACAATTAGCTGATTTAGAATACCAACCAGCCCAATATATATGTGTGGCTTATCAAAATGGAAGTATGACAAAGGAATACAGCGGATCTGTTTTCGATAATGTATTATCCGATTTGATAAATGCTCTACCCCACAAGCGCAACAATAAATTAATACAACAAGGAACTGGCGTTACACATAACAATCAGAATACAAATACGCAAAATAGCAAGAATACCAATACGATAATTGACGTGCAACGCATAAGTCAAAAGGAAAAGCATTACAAAACAATGTGCAAAAATGCCGAATATTGGTTAAAGAATTATCATGAAGCAGACAATTGGATAAAAATAAACAAAAACACCTCAAAGAATCAATTGGAATACAAACAAAAGCTAGAACAGAGATTGAATAGCAGTGAACAATTGAAAAGAAATATTCTTCCTAATTTAAGACTTACAAGGAAACAAGCAGTCGAAGCTGGAGGTAACATTCCTAAAAGTTCCATAGAATCAGCTATAGAGGCACTATAATATTAGGCAAGAAAACAAGATTGACAAATACACAAGCAATGGAATAGGCAAGATTATGTTGTAAACAAAAAAATATAAAAAATGAACAGTTTGAATCAATTTAAAACAATAGCATTAATTTTTATGCTCTTATGCTTAGCTAATCCCACTCATGGACAAACTTTGCACACTATTATTTTTGCAAACACGAATGATCCTCAAATAGGAAAATCTGTTGTATATGACTATAATAGTCTTTCGGTAGAAGTTAATACCATTGCTGCAGCTACTGGTATGAAACTAAAAAGGTATTTTTATAAAGATGAGTACTGCAATAATAAAAATTTAAGAAATGTATTAAATCAATTAAGTACCAACAAAGATGACGTTATCCTGTTCTATTATTCAGGACATGGAACACGTTCAGCACAAGACATTTCCGATTTTCCACAAATGTGCCTAGGCAGTCATGATGACGAAGATTTCTATCCATTAGAAAAAGTATTGCAGAAGCTAATGCAACAGCCTGCACGCTTAAAACTCATACTAGGAGACTGCTGCAATAGTATCGGTGCTCGCGTAAACCCAAAAGACTACACAACAAGAAGCGTAACGGTATTATCTAAAGAGCCAACTGATGCGTATAACAGTTTGTTCGCAAACAATCAAGGCTTTATGATTGCATCGAGCAGTAAAAAAGGCGAAGTATCTTATGGTGACGAACAATCTGGAGGAGCCTTTACTTTCTGCTTTTTAAGAGCATTAAACGTTTATGCAAAACAGGGCATGATTACTACTTGGGATAAAATCATGTCAACAACAAGAGAAGCTACTCTCAAATCTTTAGAAGGAAAACAGACTCCTGTGTATGTAGTTCAGATAAAAAACGAAACGGCAAACACCCCATCAATATCTCACGAACCACAAAACACAGCAACAGGAGAAGATTCTGATGAGATTGAAAAAATAGATATACTAACAGCAATTGGCAACGAATACTTTCCTACAGAGAAAAGGGTCAATCTGCGAGAAGCTGCTTTAAAAGCATTATTTAACAACCCGAATGCAAAAGTTGAAATAGTAGGAAGTAATGGAACCACCATTGTTTCTACAGAAAAGGCTTCAGATTTTGTCTTACGTTTATGTACTGCACATAAATTGATAAAGCTAGCAGAAATTGATTATACATTAGACGAATCTGGCAGATATAAAAGCCTAAAAGTACATGAGATTTATAAGAAATAAAAACTTTTAAACAAATATAAATATGAAGAAACTTATTTCCATCATTTTCGTCATCTTATCCATGTCTTTCACTGCTCAGACAGCGCAAGCACAAGTAAACGACTTGTCAGAACAAGACATTCAAGCCTTCAAAGATAGGGTAGGAGAAGTTATAGATATGTTCCAAAACAACCTGTCTATTCTTGGTGCAAAAAAACATTCTATGAAAGTGAAAAGTGTCTATAAGAAAAGTGCCCTAAAATTATTTATTGGCGAGGGTCTTCCCTATACAGATCCAGATGGCAACAAACGTAAGGGGGTATTGGTAGAAGTATCGAGCATAAAAAGCGGTAAAACTACCAAACACAACATTTATCTGACCACTTATCTCGATAATTTAATAAAACTGCCCTATGCCGAAGTAAAATTAACACAGGCAGACACTTATCGCATCAGTAACATATATAAAGTAGGTGATCATTACGAGGCAACCGCAACTATTTTTCAAAGATTCGAGGGGTATATTGGAAAAGAAATGAAAAAGAAATATAGCGATGTAACGCAGAAAAATATCAAGGTGTATATCATTCCTGAAAATGATTATGTGTTGGGCATGCATTGGAGTGTCCGTTTAGGCGATATCGAGGTTGTTGATACCATTTCACAATAATAATTATGAACATGAGAAGATTTTTATTTATTTTTTGGAGTTTAATACTATCAACCTCAACCTTCTCACAGGTATTATTTGAAGGGACTGTAAATGAGAATCTCCTCAAAGGACGCGTGAAACAAATAGAGGAATTTATAGCCCGTTTTAATAACGAAGAAGATTGGGAAGGCAAAAAAGGAAACATCTGCACAGATACCCTTTACAGAAAGAAATACATAAGAACTTTGTTCGACCAATCTTGCTATCGAAAAGCAAACGGAGAGCTGACTCCTCTAGCCGAAAAGTTTATTCACGAGGTCGTAACGAACAACTACCAAATACACTTTACAGACTCAACATGGTCAGCACAAGTTGATTGCAAAGCAACAATAGGAGGAAGGCAAACTAATATCAAACTCTATTTACGTACCGAAAAGGTTGCCCCTTTTGAATATATATGGGTCATTTCAAATTATGAGACTCCGTTATTGCCAACAACTCTAAAAGCGCCGCGTCCCTATCTCTCTCCTACTGAGCATGAAATTGGCTTTATTGGATTATTGGCACTATCAGATGGATACAAAAACACAACCCGCCTGTTTCCCTCTCAAATAAAGACAGACCGATTATCCGGACTCGCATTCCTTATTCAAAATGGAATGTTTAAAGTTAAAGAAATTACAAATGTAAGATTTCACTTCCACAACATTCCAGGCTACGCCTTCACAATTAAACGTATTGAGCGAAAAAACTCTTATAATACAGGCTGGCTCATTACCAACTTGAATTCATTATAAATATCAGAAACTTTAAAAAGACGAAATATGAAGAATTATATAGCAATAACATTCATACTGCTGATTCAATCTATAGCTTGCAACGCCAGCATTGCACCAAATTTAGATGCAGAAACCCAGAAGCAAGCAATAGAAAGGGTCAAAGAATACTGTCAGTTGATGCAAGAAGTATCAGGTAATATTGAAAACATTGATAAAATTGAAAACATATATTCTATATGCGAAAATAGTAATGTTTCTGTTTTCAATGACCTGACGACATCTTCTACCAGAGACATTAGTGCAAACTCTATGCCTTTGCAGCAATACATGATGATGCTGACAGACAAGTTTGAAAACAACATAAAGACCTCCTATTCCGGCTATAAATATATCAAATATGTTGTACAGCCTTCACCATTAAAAGAATTTGATGCAGCCAGATATGCATTTATAAAAGTGTCTAAAAACATTGAGAGCAAAGGAATTAAATTGAAACAGAATCTCAACATTCTCGTAAATACAACGACAATGAAAGTGAGCAGTACAATTTCTGAGGATTATGAAGATCCGCAGCGAATCTACATGGAGGCACTTGAAAAGTTCAATGCTGGTAATTATAATGCTACAATACCAATGCTTAAGAAGATTTGCGATTTAGCAAGATTCCCAGGACGTTACAGAGCAAAAACCATGTTGGGGTGGATTTATGCCGAGCAAAAAGAATACGAAAAGGCTAATAAATTACTTAGAGAATCCTATCAAGATGATCCTTTGGGCAGTGTAATTTTAGCATCTAAAGTACTATTGGCAGACGACGCTCCTGCAAAATTAATAAATTATACAGAAGCAGGACAAATTTTGCAAAAAATAAGTGATATAAAAGACAAGGAAATACCAACGATGCACTTAATTGCAAAAAGTGCGATTGTAGATGCGTTTGATGTACAAAAACTAACATTTAAATTTGTTGCAATTAATGAGAAACTTGCGACAGACTTAATTTCAGATCCAAATACAACAAATGCCTTTAAGATGAGGGGGTATTTTACAAGAGCCTTTTTAGGAATCAATGGATTGGGGAAAAATGGGAAAGATACAAATAAGAAAACTGCATTGCTAGATGATATTCTATCAGCTGCAGACTGCTTGAACTCAGCAGGTCTTTCCAAGAAAGATTATGAGCGTTGGGATATTCAGATATCAATGGTACATAATCAAATATCACAGTACTTGGGAGATAAAGAAACGAGTGCAAAAATTATTCAAACAATGACGCAAAAACCTTATTGCTGGGGATACCTAGGCATGTCTTTAATTAGCGTTAAGCAATTTCAGGAAGCATTCAATTTGCTTCGCCAAGCAGCAGATTATGGAGATGCTTTTGCAGCTTACATAATGAGCCTTAGCTATCTTCCTACACATATACCATTAAAAGAATTCGAGCAGGATTTTATAAACCAAACTAAAAGATCCAGAGATGAACGAGCATTGCCAAACTGGAGATTGTTTGTGAACTATTTGTTATCTAAGCAAAGTCGAAACGACAAGAGCTATGATGAATTTCTAAAGTGGAATAAGAAAGCTATTGATTTGGGGGAAATCAATGCCCAAGAAGACTATGCTTACTTTGAAGCTTCTGGCGAGATACCATCTTTAAAAAGAAACATTCCTCATGCACTGGAACTAGCCTGTTCTACTGCAGCTTTAGGACTACGAAGCCAATCGTATAAATTTGCTCAAACAAGGTCATATACACTTTGGCATGAAATAGATGAGTTAAAAATCCCATTCGAACAAACTCAAACCATCAAGACATTAAAAACATTAGATGAACAAGGAAATGGTGCAGCCTCTTTCTTATTGTATAATGACTATTTTACGATTGCCAAAGACACAATGCAAAGCATTAAATACTTAGAAAGAAGTGCTAATGCAAATTTCTTCTGGGGAATGAATGCTTACGCAGATGTTCTGTTGCAATGTGGACACTATGAAGAGACCGAAAAACTATGCGAAAAAATGGCTATTTATCCATATTCATATATTTGCACAAAAATGGGTGATATTCAAAAAGATTATCGTCATGATTACAAGACAGCAAAGTACTATTATGAAACAGGATATAAGAATGATAAAGACCCTGAATGTTGTGACAGATTAGGAGACATGTACAAAGATGGACTTGGCGTAAAAAAGAATCTGGGATTAGCGATAACATATTATAGACTTGCAATTGCTTATTACCAATCACTAGGTCTAGAAAATGATGACGAAGACATTCTAGCTATAAAAGAAAAGATTAAAAAAGTTGAAAAGTTGAAAGACCAGCAAGCATATATGGGAACAGTTAAAGAGATGATTGAAAAGCTTAACAGTATTTTTGATGAGAATATCAATGAAGATGAACGAATCAATCTTTCGCAGTCCTTGCTTTCTGAAATTTTCGCAAGTCCACAAGCTAAAGTAAAAACAATGGATTCTACTGGTAAGACTGTTGTATCTACAGAGACTGCCGAAGACTTCATGCTCCGTTTGGCAACAATGAAGCCTCACAAAAAAATTGTAGGAATGTCCTATAAGAAAACCAATGGCGAAAATTTTAAACTTACAGAATTAACAGTAAAAATAAAACAATTATGATTAATATGAAAAAGTTCTTATTAGTAATTCTACTTTGGGTATGGCAAAACATAATTGCAATTTCCAATTGCGTTGCTGTATGTTCCATGCCAAACGTAAGCGAGACAAACAGCAACACAAGAACATACTACCAGTTTGTAAATGTATCTAACGGAGTCTGCACACCGGCTGCAAATCAAAGACTTCCGGTAACATTCAATGACGATGGCTCTGTGACTATAGGCAATCGTCGATGGACTTACAGTAGTAGTATCGGTTTGATGGCACAAGCCGGATGGGTTAGTGGAAGCGACTACATTACCATAAGTAGCGACTATTCTCTATTACAATATAACCATCAAGAACTTATAGGAGGGATGGTATATGTTGTAACCAGTTTTGTAATTTTCTCATCACACGAAAATACACAAGAGAATATGCTAGCATACTGCAACTTTCTAAATAGCAGCACCCAACAATCAGCAGGCGGAAGCTATGGTGGAAACATCTACAATCAGCCTACACAAGGGAAAAGATGCACAAAAACGAGCATATCAGACTACTATCATTGTGGTGGAAACGGAAAATGCGCTAGATGCAATGGGAAAGGTTATTATACAGATTATTCGTATGGAAAAAAGAAAAATCGTATTTGCCCAACCTGCAATGGAACTAAACAATGTCCAGCTTGCAATGGTAAGGGATTCAGATAAGAAAGTCGTTTCAACAAAAAACATTTTTGTAATATTATTCTGCATTATATGTTCCCACATCAATGCACAAGAGTTCGTTGATTTGGGACTAAGCGTCAATTGGTGTACAGCCAACATCGGTGCATTAGCCACAAATCAACCTGGTGACTTGTTCGCATGGGGTGAGACGGAACCTAGAACGGGGTTTACAATGGAGAACTACAAATACAAGGACCCAGAATACAAGCAATGGACAATAGACATTGGAACGGAGATTTCGGGAACAGAGTATGACATAGCAACCCAAAAGAACAAAGACTGGAGATTACCGACCAAAAAGGAATTCTTGGAACTATGTGAGAAATGCAAATGGCAATGGATTGGCAAAGGAAAGAACAAAGGCTATCGCATCACTGGTCCTAACGGCAATTACATTTTCTTGCCAACTGGCGGACAGGATACTTTCGGAAAATCCAACAAGAAAATGGGCAATTATTGGAGTGGAACTCTGAGTAATGGTCTTGGGCGCACAGCTATAGCCCTACACTTTGGCAAAAAATGGTATCATACCGAAGGGACATACAAAGCCTATGGAAAAATGATCCGTCCTGTCAAAACAAATCCAAAGAGTATTAGTTCTATATTGCCATAATCGTGAATTCAACAAACAAGTGGAAATTAGTACGACATGGAAGGCAAGAAAGAAAAAACGACACCATTGTTGGCGCTTCTAAAAGAGTTAATCGCTGGAAAAGGCTTTGACCCTGCCTTAATGGACGAACCCTTTTTTATAGACCAAATAAACACATTCGATAAAGATAAAAGAGTCTATTCTAAAGATGAGGCAAATAATATCTTAAATATGATCTGGTATAATGGAATAGACTCAGGAAGAATCGTTTTTGCTAAATATAACAGACATAAACATGAAAGCTCTCTAGAAAAACAGCCATTTGATAAGCCTACAGAGTATAACACGATAGATAATATCATCAATTCTACGGTTAAACGAAATCACCTTCAATCTAAACATTTTTGGAAACAAGACTGTCTTGTCTCTAAAAAAAATCCACTAAAAATGAGCAATAATAGTTTTATACTACTGTCACTAGCGATACTATTTAGCATCTGGATGGGCTGCATATACTTAGTCTCCACCTACGGCAACCAGGATGCCATACGCTATGGTTGCCTAGGTGGAGGCGGTATTTTTACTGGCATTTTAATTGCTATAGCTCAGAAATGGAAATAGAACTATTCCTTCTCTACAATATCTCCAGCTTCTCCTTCACCGCCTTATAGCAGCGGCGGGAAACGGTGATGTTCTCCTGGTCGAAAGGAGGAGAGAAGATGCAGCGAAGCGTGTAGTTCTCGATGCTGATGAGGTAGTCGAGATTGATGATGCAATCCTGACGGACCTGAACCAACGAAGGAGACAGGGAGAGAACAGACTTCGCCGTGGTCTGCTTCTTCAATTTATGAATCTGACCATTGACCAACCTTAGATGCCATAGGCGGGTATCCTCATCAAATGTACAGCAGAACACCTCGTCGGGCTTCACCATCAGCAACCCCGAAATGGTCTGAACGGCAAGGCGCTTACCCGATGTTCCCAACAAACCATTCAAACCCAATAAATCCTGAGGATTCTGTTGGGATTCAGGAGAGGATGCAGTAGAACCAAGAGAAGAGGAAGCCCCCTCTCCCCCTTCCAACTTCTGACGAATACGTCCCACTATCAGTTCCAACTCTTCCTGCTGATATGGTTTCAGCAGGAAGTCGAAGGCTGAAGCACGCAGCGCATCTATCATATACTTATTAAAGGCACTATAAAACACCACAATGAGGTCCATCGGCATCTCATCCCTCAGAGATTGCAACACCTCGAAACCCGTCTGTCCAGGCATCTCTACATCGATGAACAGCACATCGGGCTGCATGCTCATCACCAAGGTCTTTGCCGACATCGCCGAAGAGGAAGTGGCTATCACCTCGAAATCTTCCAGGGCAGCCAGATCGTTCTCCAACCTCAGGATGCTCTGTGGCTCATCATCCACTATTACTACCTTGATTTTATCTTGATCCGTTTGCATATTATTTCATTTTTACATATTTATGAAAGGAGTCTCCCCCACAATCTACTGGCATACACTATAATCGTATTCGCATGGTACTCCGATACTTACACACGTTCCTTTCTGCCGGTCACTTCCGCCATCAGCAGCACCCGCACGGCTCTGCATCTTGAAATACAGCTTGCGTGCATTTCCTGCATTGAGCATCTCGATGGTACTGTTCAGGATTCTCAATCCCGTGCCCGTGCTTGCCGCAGCATTAGTCTTCCTTGTGCCCATGCCAGCCACGGCACCCACGCCGCCACAGCCATTGTCGATGACATCGATGCGGAGTATGCCGTCTTCTATCCAGATTTTCACATCGAGCAGCGGCTTCTCTCCCGATTCTTCCATTCCCACGAAAGCATGCTTCAGGGCATTCTCCACAGGAATCTGAATAATCATAGAAGGCAACATCAGCGACATGTCAACCTCCTTGGCAATATCAAACCGGGGCATCGGAAGCAACGGATTGGTTTCGTGGCGAAGAGACGAATAACTCATCACCATCTGCAACTCATCCTCCAGGCTTACTGCCACCTGATCGCAGGTAAGCAGATTGGCTCGGAGCACCTGTATCAGAAGGCGCAGCGGCTTCACGTTGACACCCTTTGGCAGATTAGAGATAAAGATGTTGAGCACGTTGAACACGAAGTGGGGCGAGAAGCGATTGCGCACGTTCTCCATCTTCAGCGCCATCATGCGGTTCATCTCCTCCCGATGCTGATGCTTGTGGCGCAACGACTTATAGCGATAGAACACCACCAGTGCCAACACGCCCACCACCAGCAAACCAATGACCAGGAGCAGGATTAACCGGGAAGACTTTGCCTCTGCCTGCGTACTTTGAAGAATCAGGTCGCGGCGCACGATGGCTGTATCCTGCTTGAATCGCAGCTCGTTCTCCTGCACATTCGATACCATCGTGGCGTTGCGCAGCGAGTCATCGTATTGCTTCATCAGTTTCTGATATTGCAATGCCTTGGCAAACTGTCCCTTTCGCTCATAAAGATCTGCCCATCCCTTGTGGTAGAGATAAAGGTAATTGGGCGACATCTTCGATAGGTCGTATGGCTTGCCCAATATCGCCGAAGCCTTGTCCAGGCGGTTCAGCTTCAGCGCCAGGGCGGCATTCAAGCCATCAATATAGAATTGCAGGTCGTTCTGCATGTTGGGTTGCACGAAGAAGAACTTCGTGGTATTAGCCAGATATTTCTGGGCAGAATCCAGACGGTTGAGTTCCAGATAGGTCTGTCCCAGGTTGGCATCCACCACAGCCGTCATGAAAGGCTGTCCCATCTGCCGGGCTGCCTTCTGCGCCTTCAGAAAGCACTTCAATGCCTCGGCGGGCTTTTCCTGACTGCTATACACATTGCCCCAGCTGTTGTAGAAGAAATGGGCGTCCTTAGGATTCTTGGGCGGATACTGGCGTTCTGCCTTGCGGAAATAGAAATGCGCCAACTGATAGTTGCGCAGGTCGTTATACACCTGTCCCAATCCTGTCAGAATACTGTTCTGCGCCTCATGCAAATCCAGGGAATCTGCCAGAAAATTGGCACGGCGATACCATGAGGAAGCATCCGCCAGTTTGCCCAACTGTCGGGAAGCATCGGCGATATTGATGCAGATATCGATGGCATCATTATGGTTATCTAGCTTCATCAGTTCATGATAAGCCCTGATGTAATAAGTGCGGGCAGGTTCCCGCTTGCCCACAGCCTGCAGCAGCACGCCTTGAAGGTTATCTGCATACGACTGTATCTTGAAAGTGGTTTCCAAGTCGGGATTCTGACGGCAATAGCTGTTCACCGAGTCGATAAGCGACTGGCATTCGGGGTCGGCACCTTTCAGATAACAGCATTTTGTCACAATCAGTCTTTTCCATTGCTCCACCAGTTCTGGTTTTCCGCCACATTTCAGGTTTCTGATTTGCAGAATCATCGAGTCGGGCTGGCTTTGCATCATCTGCTGATGCTGGGTTACAAACTCATCGATGGGTCTGTACCAGGAGTCATCCTCCTTTTTCTCTGAGGAGCACGCTGCCAGCAGCATCATGCATCCCATCAGCCATAGCCAGGTATAAAGTTTTAGTTTTACCATAAAATCGTTTATTGATAGGTTGGTATTTCGGAGAGATTACTGCTCCCCTTTCGTTTTCTTATCCGCCACATACATTCCTATCAGAATGCAGGCGGCACCCGCCAGAAAATAGGGGGTAATCTGCTCGCCAAGCACCCATGAAGCGAAAATCATGGTGGTGATAGGGTTGAAGTAAACCCAGTTGGTTGCCTTTACCGTTCCGAGTTTTGAAATGCACCAGTTCCACGTGAGGAAGCAGATCATAGAGGCAAGGCAGCCCAGAAAGAGCAGATTGCCGAATACCTGCGGACGGGTGAATACCTCGAGCGGAGGAAAACCCGGAATGAAGATATAATATGGTAAGATGGTGAGAACACCATAGAAAAACACCTTGCGGGTGATGAATGCCGGACTGTAATCGCCCGTGGTTGACTTCATCAGCAGCGAATAAATCGCCCAGCACATACACGCCGTAAACGCCAATGCATCGCCTACCGGAGAAAGATGAAGCACAAACCTGCCGTTCAATACCACGATGATCATACCCACAAATGCCAGAAGAGAACCCAGCAGCTGGACGATATGAATGCGGTTGGAATCCTTATAGACCAAACGAACCAGCAGGGTGGCAAAGAGCGGACACGAACAGACAATGAGCGAGGTATTGGTGGTGGTGGTGAAGTTCATCGCCTCGTTCTCGCTGCAGAAATAGAGCGAACCGCCCGTAATGCCCAGCAGCGCCATCTTAGCCTCATCCTGCCAGGAATCGGCAAAGAGACGGCGATGATTGAACGCCAGCATCAGCACGTAGGCGATGCTGAAACGCAGGGTGAAGATCTGAGCAGGAGAAAGCCCATTCAGCATCAGCACCTTGGTGGAAACAAAGGTGGTTCCCCAGATCGCCACCGTCAGGAAGGCTACCAGATGGTAGAATATATTGTTATTTTTCGTTTGCATATCTTAATTTTTCCTTTAATGGTGCAAAAGTAAGATTTTTCTGTGGATAAACCAAGACTTCTGCATTTTTTTTGTAACTTTGCAGCATGATTTTCCATCCATTCCATCATACTTCAGAAAATGTTCCTGCAAGGATGAACAATCCTTTGGATTACGAACCGCATCCGCTCTGCATCCAGGCGTGCAGGGAAGTGCAGGAGATGCTTGCCAGACGAGAAGACTGGCAGGAAGAGATTGCGCGCGGCAAAATGTTTGGCGTGCTCATCGTAGAAAATGTAAAAACAGATACCGATGTCCCAAAATGGGGATACCCAGCTGCCGATAGCGAGGCTCCGAAATGGGGATACCTGGCAGCCTACAGCGGACAGATTGGCGGAAGAAGTGACTGGGAGGACTTCGTGCCTGCCGTATTCGACTATCTGCAGCCCGACGGCTACTTCAAGACCCACGAGGCAGAGATCTCCCGTATCAACCAGAGCATCAGCCACCTGGAGAAGGAGGAAAGGATGAAGGAAGCCAGAACCCTGATCCGGCAACTGCAGGAGGAGCGGAAGCGTACCATCGCCGCCTATCAGGAGAAGATGAAGGAAGCGAAGGCAAAGCGTGACAGCCGCAGAGAGGCAGGAAACCTATCAGAAGCGGAAGAGGCGGAGATGATCAGGGAAAGCCAGTTTATGAAGGCTGAACTGCGCCGACTGAAGAAATCGCTCTCGGAGAAGACAGCCCTGGAAACGGAATTTGAGGATTATCAGGAGAATATACTGAGGCTGAAGCAGCTGCGCAAGCAGCTCTCTGATGCCCTGCAGCAATGGCTTTTCTCGCAGTTCAGAATGCTGAACCAGGAGGGAGAAAGCAAGGATCTGCTGGAGATTTTCAGAGATGAAGCCCTGAAGGAGTATCCGCAGGCGGCGATAGCTACGAGCCGGATTGCAGCCCTGAAGATGGTGCCACCAGCCGGGAGCGGCGAGTGCTGCGAACCGAAACTGCTGCAATATGCCTACCAGCATGGTTACAAACCGCTGCAGATGGCTATGTTCTGGTGGGGAGAAAGCCCGAAGGAGGAAATCCGTCACCACCTGCAGTTCTATCCAGCCTGCAACGGCAAGTGTAAGCCGATACTGCATTGGATGCTGCCGCCATCGGTATTCGAAAGCCCTGCATCGGCAGAAAACGGCATCGGCGGACAGAAGGGACCATTCCCTAAGCAGGTAGAGATGCTCTATGAGCAGGTGGAAACGCTCTACGAAGACTGCGAGCTGACCGTGATTCACAAACCTGCAGGACTACTCTCTGTACCGGGAAAGGACGCTGCCCAGCCATCGGTCTATGCGCTGATGCGAAGGAAATATCCCGAGGCTACCGGTCCGCTCATCGTTCACCGGCTGGACATGGCGACCAGCGGACTGATGATCATCGCCAAGACCGAATTTGCCTATCATCGCCTACAGAAGGAGTTTCTGAACCATCGGGTGCAGAAGAAATACATCGCCATCATTTCAGAAAAAGAGATTTCGGGAAAGGATATTTCTGGAAAAGACTTTCCGGAAAAGGAGATTCCGGGAAAGAAGATTCCGGAAAAGGGAATCATCTCCCTTCCGCTGCAGCCCGATTATCTGAACCGCCCTCGCCAGATAGTGAATCACGAGCAGGGCAAGGAGGCCATTACGGAGTATGAAATTCTGGAGCGCATCGACGGCTCCCATCTCCGCATCGCCCTCTATCCCAAGACGGGCAGAACCCACCAGCTGCGCGTGCATTGTGCCCATCAGGAGGGTTTGAATGCTCCCATCCTGGGCGATCCGCTCTACGGCAACGAGAAGGCTGCCCGACTGCATCTACATGCCGAGGAGATTACCTTCGAACATCCCCTGACGGGTAAGAAAATAATGATAAAGAGAAAGGCTGATTTCTAAACGAAACCAGCCTTTTTTCTGTCTATTTTTATTCAAGTTTTTCAAGTTAAGCCCTTCAGACGAAGAACATGATGATGACCTGGGCGATGATGACTCGGATAAACATGCCGAGCGGATAAACCGTAGCATAGCTGATGCTAGGCGTATCGCCATCCAGGGTCTCGTTGGCATAGGTAAGCGCCATCGGATTCGCCATACTGCCGCAGAGAATGCCGCAGATGCTGCCGAAATCGTACTTCTTGGTCTTCAGGATGATGAAGCCCACTATGATAACCGGAACCACCGTGATGAGGAAACCGATGCCTACCCACATCAAACCCTCGGGACGAACCACCGTCTCGAAGAACTGTCCACCAGCCGACAGACCCAGACAGCCCAGATACAGGGCAAGACCCAACTCGCGGAGCATCAGTCCCGCACTACGCGTCATATAAGAGATGAACTGCACCCTAGGACCCAGCGCACCAATCAGAATACCCATTACGATAGGACCACCGGCAATACCCAGACGTACGGGAGCCGTCATTCCCGGAATATTCAGCGGAATGGTTCCCACGGCGAGTCCCAGAATGATACCCAGGAAGATGGCGCCCAGGTTAGGCTCGTTGAGCGTCTTCACGGCATTGCCCAGAAACTGCTCCACATGGTCGATGCTCGTAGGGTCGCCCACCACCGTCAGGCGGTCGCCATACTGCAGACGGAGGTCGTCGGTAGCCAGCAGTCGGATATCACCACGCAGCACTCGGCTCACATTCACGCCATAGGTATTGCGCATCTGCAGGCTTCCCAGTCGCTTGCCGTTGAGTCCCGGACGGGTCATCACGATGATTCTGCTCTCCAGTTTGGCATCGATGGCGTTCCAGTCCACCTTATCATTATTCCACTCCTTATCCACCTTCTTTCCGAAGAGTATCTGCATGGCAGCTGCCTCATCCTTATTGGTAACCACGAGCACATTATCGTTGGTATGGAGCACGGTATCAGCCTCTGGAATGATGACCTGCTCGCCTCGCCATACACGGGAGATGATGAACTTGCGATGGGTCATCATCGAGATTTCGGCGATGGTACTGCCGTTGAGAGCCGGGTTTACGATGACGTACTGTCCGATGGTTGTATGGTCATCCTCATCGGCACGTCGGATCTCCAGGTCCTCAGGCTTTACGAAGAGCTTGCGCAGGAACATCATCGCCAGGATGACGCCCACAACGCCCAGAGGATAGGTTACCGCACAGCCCAGGGCTGCTCCGCCGCTAGGCAATCCCAACTGCTGCAGCGCCTGCTGGGCAGCACCCAGAGCCGGAGTATTGGTGGTGGCACCGCAGAGAATACCCACCATATCGGGCAGGCTCACGGGCAGCACCAGACACAGGGCAAGCGAGAATACGGTGCCCACGGCGATGACTGCCAGGCTCCAGAGATTGAGCGAGATGCCCTCGTGGCGCATCGAACCAAAGAAGTTAGGACCCACATAGAGACCCAGCACATACACGAACATGGTGAGTCCGAAGCTCTCGGCAAACTCCAGCATGTTCTCGTCGATGGAGAGTCCGAGATGGCCCGCCACGATGCCCACAAAGAATACGAAAGCTATGCCGAGGGAGATTCCCTTGACATGAATCTTGCCCAGGGCAAGACCTAAGGTACAAATCAATGAAAGAATGACGATGCCCTGCACCGCCGAATGCACGTTGATTAAATGATCAAACCACATAAATTATAAGTTTCTATCTTTTCTCGAGATAATGTTCAATTTTCTAAATTCGGCTGCAAAGGTACATTAAATTAAGAACATCACAAAAGAAAAACGCCCTTTTCTTCTAAATATTTGCAACAAAATCTGAATTTAAGGTAAAAAACCAAATCTAACTCGAAGTTTTTTTGTACCTTTGCACCCGTTTAAAATAGAAATAGATGAAAGATATTTGTTGTATAGGGCATGTAACCAAAGATAAGATAGTTACCCCAAACAGAACTGTTTACATGGCTGGCGGAACATCGTTCTACTTCGCCTACGCCATCAACCAACTGCCCAAGGATGTGAGCTTTTCGCTCATCACGGCAATGGATCCTACGGAAACAGAGCCTGTAGAAAAGATGCGCCAGGCGGGCATAGAAGTAACCCTCAATCCTTCGCGCAATACCGTCTTCTTCGAGAATATCTACGGAGAAAACCAGAACGAGCGCAAGCAGCGAGTGCTTGCCAAGGCTGATCCATTCACCATCAGACAGCTGGAGCACGTAGAGGCGAAGGTCTATCACCTGGGAAGCCTGCTGAGCGATGATTTCTCGCCCGAGGTAGTGGAATTCCTCTCGCGCAGCGGAAGGGTTTCCATCGACGTGCAGGGCTATCTGCGCGAGGTGAGAGATGAGAAAGTTTATCCCATCGACTGGAAGGACAAGCTCGAGGTGCTGAAGAACACCTACTATCTGAAGGTGAACGAGACGGAGATGGAGACCATCACGGGGCTGAAGGAGCCACGCGAGGCTGCGAAGCTGATACATTCGTGGGGTGTTACCGAGGTAATCATCACGCTGTGCAGCGAGGGTTCTCTGATTTATGTAGATGACACCTTCTACGAGATTCCCGCCTATCCTCCTCACGAGGTGGTGGATGCTACCGGATGCGGCGACACCTATTCTGCCGGTTATCTCTACAAGCGACTGCAGGGTGCCACTCCTACCGAGGCTGGCAAGTTTGCGGCTGCCATGTGCACCATCAAGCTGGAGCACAATGGTCCGTTCAACCGCACCATCCAGGACGTAGAACGCATCATGAAATAAATTTTAGATAATTTATCCTATTATCTTCTTATTTTTGCCTGAATTGGTGTAACTTTGCATCCTATATGGAACAGATTTCACCAATTCAGGCATTATTGCAACAACGCACCCTACTCCAGCTGGAGTATTACACCGAGAAGGAAGCCTTCCGCAAGCTCACCGAACAGATGGGAATGCAGCGCAAGGTAAAACGAGGTGATGCCTGGTTCCCGCTCCGTGTGGGAAAAAGCTTTTATAATTCGCTGAATCAAACAGCCATTGAGGTCTTCCGTACCTCAGATCAGGATATCGAGCACAATTTTGAGTTCGGTCGCCCCGTCATGTTCTTTATGGTCAAGAAGATGGGCAAGAATGAGAGCCAGGGCAGCACAGCCCTTCAGCTGTCAGAAAACGCTAATCAAAAAGTTCAAAGTTCAAATCTCAAAGTTCAAAGTATCAAATATTTTTCTTTTACGGGAACCGTGAGCTATGTGGATGGCGACAGAATGGTGATTACCGTGCCCGACTCTGCCCCATTGCTCGACTTGCAGCAATCTGCGGAGCCTATCGGCGTACAGCTATCCTTTGATGAAACCAGCTACAAGCTGATGTTCGAAGCCTTGGACCGTGTGATGAAGGCGAAGAACAACCGCCTGGCTTATCTCCGCGACTTATTCTATTCACATCAGAAGGCAGGCAGATTCTCCTTCGAACCGATGAAGTTCCCTTGGCTCAATCCTACCCAGGAAAAAGCTGTGAACGAGGTGCTCTGGGCTAAGGACGTGGCGATTGTTCACGGACCTCCGGGAACCGGAAAGACCACGACCCTGGTGGAAGCCATCAACGAAACCCTGATGCGAGAGAGTCAGGTGCTGGTGTGTGCACAGAGCAATATGGCGGTGGACTGGATTTCTGAAAAACTGGTGGATAGAGGCATCAACGTGCTCCGTATCGGAAACCCTACCCGTGTGAACGACAAGATGCTGGGCTTCACCTACGAGCGCCGTTTCGAGAGTCATCCCGACTATCCGCAGCTCTGGGCTATCCGCAAGGCAATCAGAGAATTAAGAAAAAACAGGAAGAAAGGCAGCGAGAACTATCATCAGAAGATGGATAGGCTGAAGAGCCGTGCCGCCGAAATAGAAATCCGCATCAATTCTGAACTCTTTGGCGAGGCACGTGTCATCGCCTGCACCCTGGTGGGTTCTGCCCACCGGTTGCTGGAAGGCATGAAGTTCGGCACCCTGTTTATCGACGAGGCAGCCCAGGCTTTGGAAGCTGCCTGCTGGATTCCGATGAAGAGAGCCAGCCGGGTGATTCTGGCAGGCGACCATTGCCAGTTGCCGCCTACCGTAAAGAGTATCGCAGCCCTGAGAGCCGGACTTGGCAAGACCCTGATGGAGCGCATCGCCGAAAACAAGCCGGAGGTAGTAACCCTGCTGAAGATTCAGTACCGCATGAACGACGAAATCATGCGATTCTCCAGCGACTGGTTCTACGGGGGCAAGGTGGAGAGTGCGCCACAGATCAAATACCGCAGCGTATTGGATTACGACCATCCGATAACGTGGATTGACACTTCGAACGAGGAGAATCAGATAACGATAGAAGGAGAAGATGCTCCTGAGGATTCTGCTTCCACATCATCTGCTGATTCTGCATCCTCATCATCTGCTGCATCTGCATCCAATCAGAATTCTGATTTGAACTTCAAGGAGCAGTTTGTGGGCGAGAGTTTCGGGCGTATCAACAAGGCGGAAGCCGAGCTTACCCTGCTCACCCTGGCGGAATACTTCACCAAGATAGGCAAGCAGCGGGTATTGAGCGAGAGCATCGACGTGGGCATCATTTCGCCTTATCGTGCCCAGGTGCAGTATCTGAAGAAGCTCATCAAGAAGTATGAGTTCTTCAAGCCTTACCGCCGTCTCATCAGCGTCAACACGGTGGACGGTTTCCAGGGGCAGGAAAGAGACGTGATTCTCATCTCGCTGGTACGTTCCAACGATGAAGGTCAGATAGGTTTCCTGAAAGACCTCCGCCGCATGAACGTGGCGATGACGAGAGCCCGCATGAAGCTCATCATCCTGGGCAACAAGGACACGATGACGAAGCATCCTTTCTACAAGAAACTGTGGGAGTATGTGGAAGGGCTCAATAATGATGAATAAGGACGAAGTTCGTGTAAAAAAGTGTATGTATGCAAGGAAAGTTCGTGTAGAAAAGTGTTGAAAACATTTGGAAGTTCGTGTAAAAAAGTGTATCTTTGCAACCAACAGAGCTGTTTAAACATCATAACAGCAAGTTATTAACATCATTAACAACTTCAAAATGTATGTAAGGATGAAAAGAACGATCATAGAACAATTAAAAGCATGGAAAGAGAGCCTTTACAGAAAGCCCTTAATCTTATCAGGAGCAAGACAAGTAGGCAAGACTTATATCCTTCAGGAGTTTGGGAAACAGGAATATGACCACGTTGCCTACATCAACTGTGATGGAAACTCTGAGATTGCCAACATATTTGCAGAAGATTATGATATGAAGCGAGTCCTAATGGTTATCGGAGCCATTAGCAAACAGCCTATAATCCCTGGCAAAACGCTTATCATTCTGGATGAAATACAAGAACTTCACAAGGGACTTTCCTCGCTGAAGTATTTCTGTGAAAATGCACCAGAATACCATGTGGCTGTAGCAGGTTCACTTTTAGGCGTTGCCATGCACCAAGGAGAATCCGCCCCAGTGGGAAAGGTTGATATCATTCGACTCTACCCTATGTCTTTCGAAGAGTTTCTTATGGCAAAAGACGAAGAACAGTTGCTGAACATATTGAAAAGTAAAGACTGGAAGACCATCACATTACTTCATGATAAACTCATCAAGATATTAAGAGAATATTATTTTGTAGGGGGAATGCCTGAGGCTGTGAAAACTTATCTTGCAACTAACGATGCAAATCTCGTCAGACAGGTTCAGAACAACATTCTCACCATTTATCGTAGTGACATGTCGAAGCATGTCAGCCCAAATGAAGCCACTCGCATCAGCATGGTTTGGCAATCCATCCCTTCCCAGCTTGCCAAGGAAAACAAGAAGTTCATCTATGGAGCGGTGAGAAGCGGAGCACGAGCCAAGGATTTTGAGATGGCAATACAATGGCTGGTGGATGCAGGTCTCACCTATCGCATTTCCCGAGTAAGAGAAGTTGGAATGCCTTTGAAGTTTTACGAAGACCTCAATGCCTTCAAGCTGTTTCTCCTGGATGTCGGCCTCCTGGGTGCGCTGAGCGAGATGGAACCTGCCCAAATGCTCATCTCCAACAAAGCCATGACGGAGAGCAAGGGGGCGTTCACGGAAAACTACGTCCTTACCCAGCTATTATGTCAACAGGACATTTACACCTATTATTATAGTAGGGAAGACGCTCGCTTGGAGATAGACTTCCTTGCCCAGCACCAAGGGGTGATAACTCCGATAGAGGTAAAAGCGGAAGAGAACCTGCGTTCCAAGTCACTTCGCGCCTTCTTTGACGCCCATCCCGACTTGCGAGCCATCCGCTTCTCCATGTCGCCATACAAGGAGCAAGAGTGGATGAAGAATGTCCCATTGTACGGGGTAGAGGAGAGTTTCTAGGAACTCTTCTCACAATACTTCCTGAACTTTGCCTTAGTCATGGCAATACCAATGAGTCTATTAGATAATGCAACAATAACAACAAAATAAAAAAATATGCTACAACGTGACTACATACAGCGACTGATTCGCGAGTTTATGGCAGCACTCGAAAGAATGCTCGAAAAGAAAGAGGTGGAGGTGAGACGTGAGAAGATTAAGGAGCTCTACAATCAATACGTGGGCCCTTATGCCTTCTACATCATCGCTACCATAGAAGACGTGATGAAGGCGATGGCAGGAATAGAGGACGAGGAGAAGCGACTCTCCAAGATGGACATGCTTGCCGAACTCTACTATCACGAGGCGGATACCGTGGGGCAGCCCACAAGAGACGAACTGCTGAACAAGGCGTTCATGCTCTTCGATTATGTGGAAACCCACGGAGATACGTTCTCCATCGAACGCCGTAACAAAATGGCAGAAATCAAACAAAAGATTGGAGATGCGCTCAAATAAAGAGTGCATCCTCCTTTTTTATATTTCTAGGATAACAAAAACTAATCATAAAGTCCAATGGTCAAAACTCAAAGTTCAAATTTCGATGCTGAGTGGCGTAATGGAAATGATAGCGAGATGTGGCGTGAGTCTCTGATTTGCATTAAAAAATATTCTGCTAAGGGTTAGGAAAATGAAAATTCGATTGTAATATAGGCAAAAGAAAAGAAATAAAGTAATGCAAATAAACAAAGAAACGATAGAACAGCTCTTCCGACAGCATTATCTGAGGATGTACCAATTGGCCAGGGTACTTCTGAAGGATGATGCAGCCAGCAAGGATGTGGTGAGCGAAGTCTTTGCCGATGTGCTCAACGGAAAGACCCAACTGGAGCTTGATAACGAGACGGCTAACGACAAGACAATAGCCAGCAATCCGTCCCTGCCTTCCGCCAACGCCGGGAGCTATCTTCTGGTGTGTGTGCGCCATAAATGCCTCAACCTGTTGAGCCGGCAGAAGATGAAAGACCGGGTTCATCATCTTCTGAAAGCCGATACTTCGCCTTCGATAGCTCCCCTGGAAGCGACGATTGCCGAAATAGACAGGGAGACCGAAAAGTACGAGGCAATTCAGGCTTATATGGATGCTGAACTCACGCCACAAACCCGCAAGGTACTCGATCTCCGCTTTCGGCAGAAACTGAAATATCGGGAGATTGCTACGGAATTGGGCATCAGCGAAGTGGCAGTTTATAAGCATCTGGCGCAAGGCATCAGAAAATTAAAGCAAAAGTTTAACCCTTAGCAGATTTATTATGGACAAGTTTGAAAAAATACTGGATATCATCGACCATCAGGAGAAGTATTCTGATGAGGAGATTCGTGAAATATTGCAGGATGAGGAATGCCGAAAACTCTATCAGACGATGGTGGAAGTGGATTCTGCACTTGAAAACCCCTCTCCTATTATTAATGTAGATGAGGAATGGGAGAAATTCAGCCAGGAGCATCAACTTCGGGAAGAAGCAACTCATCCTATAACTTCCTGGCGTAAACTGGCAGCATCCATCGCCGGTTTTGTCTTGATTTCGGGTATTGCCTTTGCCGCAATCCATACTTACATCAAGCGCAGCCAGGAAACAACCCAGGTAACGGCTGATACTCATCCGGAAGCCATAAAATCAGATTCCGTTAAGCAGGTAGCAGCAAAGGATTCCCTGACTCATCCGAAACCAGAAAAGCCAGCCATTCACAAGATTTTCGAGAATGTGGCTTTCGAGCAGATGATTTCAGAGATTGCTTCTTATTATGATTTACAAGTGAAGTTTGAGAATAACGAGGACAAGACCCTCCGCCTCTATTACGAATGGAACAGTCATTCGAGCATCGAGAACATCGTAAAAGAACTGAACCAATTCGAGAATGTAAACATCGAATTGCAGCAAAACGAGCTGATTGTAAAATAACAAGCTTATCAAAAGTAAGCATAATATTATCGACTCTCAAAGTAATCATAAAGTTCAATGTTCAAAGCTCAAAGTTCAAAGTTAAAAAGTATCATTATGAGAAGATTTTCAGCCATCATATTCTTGCTGTGCACGTTCGCCCTGGCGATGAGCGCACAGCACATCCAGCGCAACTATCACAACCGCAGCATGTCGGATGTCCTCATCGACCTCGACAAGGCTTCCAAGCGCTATAAAATCAGTTTCATCTACAACGAACTGGAGGATTTCACAGTTACCCAGAACGTGAAGACAGCCAATATTCCCGATGCCATCCGCAAGGTAATCGGTTTCTATCCGATACAGATGACCGTGGGCGACAGCCTCATCACGGTAGAATGCATGCGCAAGAGCGAGCGCAAGCTGATAGGCAGACTGATAGACAATCACAATCTTCCTGTAGAATTCGCCAATATCCAGCTGCTCAACCCGAAGGATTCCTCCTTTCTCTGTGGAGGCGTGAGCAACGCCAATGGCGATTTCGTTATCCCCTGCCAGCAGAAGCAGGCCCTTATGAAGGTTTCTTTCGTGGGCTACAAGACGATTTGCAAGCTGGTACCTATTGCCCGCATCGGAAATGTGAGGATGCAGGCGAATTCATACCTGTTGAAAGGTGTGACCGTTGAAGCCGCAAGGGTTGTAGAAAAAGTAGATAGACAAATCATCTTCCCTACAAAAGAGCAGGTGAAAACGGCTTCCAATGGTTATGATCTGTTGGACAACTTGTCTTTGCCTACCATTATCGTAAATCGAGCAGAACGCAAAGTTCAGTCATTAAAGGGCGGAGATGTGCAAATACGCATCAACGATGTCAAGGCTAGCATGCAAGATGTATTGGCTTTGCAGCCGGATGAAGTTACAAAGGTGGAATTCATCAATGTTCCAGGACTCAAATATGGAGACAGCAATCTGGATGCAGTCATCAACTACCAGGTCCGCCGACGCTATGCCGGTTATGTGGGTGGAGTTTCTACGATGCAAGGCACCAAGACAGGTTTCAATAATAGCGACGGTTATTTCAAATACAATGTGAAGAAATCGGAATTCAGCATCAACTACAGTTTCTCCTATCGCTCGGTAGAGGAACGAAGCTATGAGAGTCTCGGTACTTATCATCTGCCCACAGGAGAAACTCTACATCGCAATTATTTAGGTTATGATTCTCCGTTCCTATACACCACCAATAATGTACAGTTGGGTTATAATCTTAGTGAGCCAGACAAATATACATTGAATGTACGGTTGAATTTCTTCAATTACAACAGTCCTGTGAGAGGCATGAACCAGCTTTATCAGGAAAGCGGCAAGGCAAATCAATATCTGCAAAACAACAGAAAAATGCTGGAGCAGATTCCATCTCTGGACATTTATTATTCGCTCAACATGCCCCATGACCAGAACCTGGCTCTGAACCTGGTGGGTACTTACATCGGCACAGATTACCAGTATCGTATGAGGGAATATACGTTCAACAAATCGCCGGATGAATCTGTAAAGAACGCTCCGCTGACCGATTACAGTTATGATGCAACTGGTAGAAAGCGCTCTCTTATTGGTGAAGGAACATACAGCAAGAACTGGAAACAGATGGCTTTATCGGTAGGTGGACAATATAATATCAGCCACACAGATAACATCTATGTGGGAAGCAGTAATGCTGATACGGAATTGAAGTACAGCAATCTCTATCTTTTCACCCAGCTACAGGGACAGCAGAAGTGGTTCAGTTATCAGGTGGGAGTTGGCGCAACCAGGTCTTCCATCCATCAGGGGGAGAACGGATACAGCAAATGGCTGTTTCGACCACAGGTAACTTTACAGGCAAAGGCTAGCGACCGTCTGAGTTTTAAATGGAGCAGCAAAATCACGTCAGACGTCCCAAGCCTTTCCGACTTGAGCGAGTTGCGCCAATATTCCAACAGCTTTGAGGCGCGTGACGGCAATAGCGGTCTGAAGCCATTTACCGGCTACAACACTACCTTGTCGGCTTCCTGGAACATTCCGCTGATGTCTGTGTACCTGGAGGGAAACTGGACGTATTACGACAAGCCAATAGCCACTTCTATCTTGCCCGAAAAGCGGGAGGATGGCTCTTATCTCTTTGTGAGCAAACCGGAGAATCAGAAGAGTCATGATTACAAGCACCTGCTGTTGACTCCTGAAGTTCACCTCATCAAGGATCATCTGGATTTGAACCTTATGTGCGAGTATCAGAATGTCAAGACAAAGGGTTTGGATTATTCCCACGAGTTCAATTACTTCAGTTATGGAGCAGAAATTCGGTACATGACGGGCAATTGGAACATTGGTTATGGTGCCTATAAGGTGGAAAAGAGTTTTTGGGGAGAAAAGACAAACGGCGGAGAGCCAACCTCCAATCTTGCCGTAACCTACAGTTATAAGAACTGGCAGTTTGGCATTCTCGGATTATTCGTATTCTATCCTCATGGCTGCGTGTATAAGGATGAACTTTTCAACAAGTATGTGCAGCAGAAGAACAAGGTACGCCTTGCTGACCAGGGCAACATGCTTGTCTTTGCTGCCAGCTTCAACTTCAGCCATGGCCGCAGATACCATACAGGCAGCCGTAAGCTGAACAATAGCGATAGAGATAATGGTATCAGATAGAATCGTTTTATATTTTCCCGAAATCACAAATAAGCAAAAGGCTGAACTTCCTCACCCGAAGTTCAGCCTTTTTGTCTGTTATCTGAATTCCAGCAGCCATTTCCATAGAGGGATTATCTCTATGCGGCAACCATCCTTCTCTACAATATCCTCCTCGTCCTTTGTCACAACAATCATCCGCTTGACATTCTGGACAGAAGAAAGCTTGATCAGCCCATCTGTCTCCCGCCGGAAAGTATCGGGATCTGCCATAGAGTAGGAAACCTGTATGGCCAATTCTTCTTCCGGAATCACAAAATCTACCTCGGCATTCCTGCTGTTCCAGAAATAGCTGCCGTCACCATATTTCCGCCTGAGCGTGACGGCAACTATGTTTTCCAGCAACGAAGTGTCTGCATCTACAAGAAAAAGATAAAGCAAACCATTGTCCGTAAAATAATACTTGCGGTTGGATTCCTTGTCCTGCAACTTTCCGAACAAATTCTCATACGGCAAAATGAGCCAGGTGTCAGCCATGTAGCCGACATAATCTATCGTGGCATCCGTACTGAGTTTTTTTCCGGTACTACTCACGATACTGGCTATTCTGCTGTAAGATAATGGCTGCTTCACGCTTTCTGCCATCTTGCGAATCATTACTCGCAGGGCATAGTCGTTACGAATCTTATACCGAGCCACCAAATCACCGAAGAAGATTTTGCTGAAGAGATTGCTCATCCACGACCTCGGCTCCTTCATCCCCACCGTCTCAGGCAAACCTCCATGCTGGAAATAGATATTAGAGAGTCTTACAATATCCTTAGCGTAAGCATAGAGGGCATTCTTTGCCTTTACATCAATACCGCTCGCCTTCAGATATTCGGCAAAGGAATAGGGATACACCTCATGTATCATGTACCTGCCACCGAGTGTTGTCGCTATCTCGCTGCTCAACATCTTGGCATTACTACCCGTGATGTAAACCTGATATTTCTGATCTGCTAACCTGCGGGCAAACTTTTCCCATCTATCTACCAGCTGAACCTCGTCGAGGAAGAAGATAGGACGACTGTCATACATTTCTTCATAACAGGTTTTTATCAGGTCAAGGTCGGTCACATCCAAGGAGTCAATACGGTCATCCTCGAAGTTGAAGTACAGGATTTCCTCCCGCTTATGCCCCTGTTCCAGCAGCTGTGCTATGCGCTGATACATCAGATACGATTTTCCTGCGTGTCTCAATCCTACAAACACGTAATTCAGTCCATCCATGAGCTCTACGTCACGATGAACCAGTTCTACCTGAGTAACATAAGCCTGATACTCAATTATCAGTAATTTAATCAAATCCTTCGTCATAATTCCCTTTCTTTTTACTGAATCCGGTGCAAAGATACACATTTTATCGTTTATAGACGACAAAAAACAACAACTTTTTATCGTTTATAGACGATAAAAACGTATCAATTCTATCGTTTATAGACGACAAGCATCATTTTTCAACGCAATCTACGTGTCTTATACGTGAAAAAGTTGCTTTGGGCTTTCCGTTTTGACCGATGACGATTGGTTCTGTCCGTTATAGAACTACTTGCAAAAAATAATCTTTCTAACTGGGAAAATATTTTTTTCCAGTTAGAAAGATGAAATTCTATTATTCAGTATTCGTTATGGAAAACCTTATAGGGGTCCAACTGCTGCATTTTTTCCTTGATTTTCTGCTCTATTCCCTCTGATGGTTCCGGAATTTCGGCACCCATTTCCTTGGCAGCAGCCTCATCCTCGGCAGCACCGGCACTATCACCCAGACTTCTGCGAACCTCGCTGCGCTCACGATACGCATCAATAGAGAAAGGATTTACCTCCATCACCTTACCGTAGGTCTGTTCAGCCTCCTCCATCTTTCCCTGCGCCTTCTCTACACGAGCCTTCAGCAACAGCACATCCTCGTTGCCCGGAATATGCTCATAGAGGAAAGTTGCATCGAGTTCTGCCTCGGAAAGCTGAGCCTGATCCAACAGGATGCTGCCACGAAGCAATCGGGCGGCATAGAAATCCTCACGCTTGCCTATCGCCTCAGTCAGCATCGACACGGCACGGGGTGCATCGCCCAGCCCTCTGCAGGCTCTGGCATAGAAGAAATACGTCTCTACATTCTCAGCATCCAGCTGCAGAGCCTTGTCGCACACATCCGTCATGGCGATATAATCCTCCATCATATACGCCACATCCGCCATACGCAGCAATACTGCTATGTTATCAGTCTGTGCCTCCGAGATTTTCTGCAACTGGGCGTAAGCCTTCTGCAAATCGCCCATAGAGATATAAGCCTGCGAAAGATAGTCGCGGCATTCCAGATCTTCAGCATTCAGCTGCAGAGCTTGTTCCAGAAACTTGGCAGCAAGGTCGAATTGGTGCATGCGGAGAGCACGAACACCATCATATTTCACCTTGTCGAAGTCCTTTTCCTTCATTTCTCTCACTTCTTCAGTAGTTTTTTGCCCACCAAATAGCTTTTTCAATATGTTCATATCCAATTGATTTTTTAGGTTTTGAATTGTTTGTTGTTGAAATCGTATCAAACGACAGGGCAAAAATACGAATAAAATCCCGAAAACGCCCCTTTTTTGGAAGAAATATTTTCTTTTTTCTGATTACAAGAAGAAGGTGACAAACTTAGACGCACGAATACCATCCACATAAACATCTGCTTTATAGGGAGTTAGGATTGTTTTTGATTTCTGCTAAAGGCTTCAAAAATCTCAGTCTCAGTGTCTCAGTTGTTTTTCAAGTACCCCCTCTTCTTCTTTTATTCTTATATATATTATATATTTATATATAATTAATTAATAATCAGTAAGTTACAAAAACAGCAAAAAGAAAAGAAAGAGAAAAAAAGGAAAATGATACCCCCTTATTTTTTTACTGAGACAACTGAGACTGAGATTTTTCAAATCAATTGGAACGCTATATTTTGCATTAACTATCTGATAATAAGCCTTCTAGAAGAAAAGAAAGCGTTCCCGTTCCAGTTATTCCAGTTGTTCCAATTATTTTTTCAGCATATCCCTTCTACCCCTATTTTTATATATATTTATATATATAATATATAATTAATTAATAATTAATAAGTTATATAATATAAAGAAGCAAAGAAAAAGGACAAGCGAAAGATATGAACCCACTCAAAATTAATTGGAACAACTGGAACAATTGGAACAACCGGAACGCAGCCCCAGGAAAATCCCCTCTTCTCTAGAAGGCATTTCTCACTCCACGACCCAATCCGTGATGTTATGCGTAGCACTATCAAAATTAATCCCGACCTTGGTTATAGGAAGACCCGACAAGGCAAAACGCTGGCGATAGTTCTTGAGATTGATCTGCTGCATCGCCACCTGAGCATTCTGGTTAAGTTTCAACTCTATCAGGTAAAGACGAGATTTCGTCATAACCACGATATCAACCCTGCCATTCGGAGTATGTACTTCTACATCTACCATCCAAGCCGTAAGAAGCGAGAAGATGACATAGAACATCTGCTGATAATGCCCCTCATAGTCCGTATTGGCACAATATGGAACCGTGCCCAGGAAAGTCTGCAAATACTGCAGGGCCAGTCCCAGGTCTTCCTTATCGAAGGCACGAGCCATGTTGCGGGTCGTATTATTGGCATTCTGCGTGTTAGGCGTTACATAGTAAGGAATCAGCGCCTTGGTCAGCCCCAGCCGCACTTCTCTGTTCGGAATACCCAAAGTATAGGAATCGTAAGCCTCTTCATAATCCTTGATTGTAATATAGCCACTCTGATAGAGCAGAGGCGTAAGAGTTGTCATCGTTTCTGTAGGCGCATCAAAGTCTGAAACGCCCGCTTCCATGGATTCGGCGAAATCGCTGAAGTTGACACCAAACTTCTTCATCATATTGATGAGATAGGTAGGAGTTCCCGTAGAAAACCAGAATGGCTCTACCCGCTTTAGCGAAAGACTGCTGAGCAAACTGAACGGATTGAAGATATCAGGCGATTCTGATGCAAAATGATAGCCGTCATAATAATCCTTGAGTCGGCTCAGCGTCTCATCCATCGTCCAGTTCTTTGCCTCTGCCAGTTCCTGTATCCCCTCTTTTAACCGGGTAAGCATCTCCTCCTTGGTAATACCACAAATGCCCGCATACTCGGGGAGCATGCTGATATTGGTGATGTTGTTCAACTCGCTGAAGATGCTGAGCTGCGAAAACTTGGTAATGCCCGTGAGGAATACAAAATGCAGCATGGAGTCAGAATCCTTCAAGGGACTGAAAAAATTGCGAAGAATCTGACGGAGAGCCACCAGCTGGCTTTCCTCGTGCACCACATCCAGGAGGGGCGCATCGTATTCGTCGATGAGAATGACCACCTGCTTGCCGGTTTGCTTATAAACTTGGCTGATGAGATTGAGCAATCTTACATTTGGGTCGGGCGCATCCGTCATGATTCCCCATTTCTCTTCATGCTGTTTCAGAATAAAGAGAAGATAGCGTACCAGCGCATCCTCCTGCATGTGCTTGCCACCCGACAGATCAAAATGCAAGACAGGGTATTCCACCCAATCCTGTTCCAGCCTTTCCATCTCCAATCCCTTGAAAAGTTCCTTCTTTCCTTCGAAGTAGCTTTGCAAGGTAGAGACAAGAAGCGACTTTCCGAATCGACGTGGGCGACTCAGAAAAAGATATTTCTTGCCGGAATGGGTCATCTGATAGATGTAACCGGTCTTGTCAACATAGAGATAATTCTTGGTGATAATCTCCGAGAATGTCTGAATGCCTACAGGATAGAATTTTGCTGCCATAATCTGCACCGTTTTGATTTTGGCACAAAGTTAAGCAAAATTTCTGAGAACAACAAGCAAATCGGAGTTAAAAATACAAGATTAGGATAAAGAAAGAACAAACTTTCCTTTTCAAAAGGAAATAATTGCCGATTTCTTTCCTTTTTAGAAGGAAAGTTTGTATCTTTGCAACCGAGTGTAGGTAGCTACATATTAACAATAAAATAATCAGTAATAAAGAAGGTACACAAATGGAACTACGCAGCACATTTCAGTCAATCATTTCCTTGCACCAAGAGGAATTACCTTTTGCCTTGCAAGAGAGAAGCACCCAACTCCCGTTGGATGGAAACCGCATCGTGACTGTTACTGGCATTCGCCGTTGCGGAAAGTCATCATTATTGGGACTTACGATTAATCGCCTGCTACAACAAGGAACTCCAAAAGAGCGCATCCTCTATGTAGGCTTCGACGATGAACGTTTTCTCTCCATGTCGCCCGAAAACTTCGATGAATTGCTGCAAGCTTATCGTGAAATGTATCCTGATACATCGCTTAAGGATGTTTATATGTTTTTTGATGAGATACAACTCATAGAGGGCTGGGAACTCTTTGTTCTCCGGGTGTATAAGAATTATTGCAAGCATATCTATATAACTGGTAGCACAGCCAAGATGCTTTCAGAAGAAATGGCTTCCGCTTTGCGAGGATGGCCTGACGAATATCGCGAGTATCCTTTGAGTTTCAAGGAATATTTGGCGTTCAAAGGCACCAAGGCAAATCCATTTAGCGAAGCTGGAAAGGCAAAAATGGCGGTCTCCTTCCGCGGATATTGCGAGGAGGGCGGTTTTCCAGAGGTAGTTCTCGAAAAAAGCAAGATGGAAAAAGTCAAAATCCTGCAGTCTTACTTCAACACAATGCTCTTCAGGGATATGGTGGAGCATTATCATATCGGAGCTTCTCCTTCGGTGGTGCGTTATTTCTTAAAGCGTGTGATGAACAATCTCACGAAGCCGACTAGCGTGAACAATATTTATAACGACTTGAAATCGCAAGGCTTAAAGGTCTCCAAGGATTCTCTCTATCTGTGGCTCGACTATGCTTGCAACATTTTCATGTTTCGCAAAGTGGAAAAATACGATAAGTCGATGGTAAAACAGCGTTCTGCTCCTGCCAAGTATTATGTGGCTGACATTGCCCTGCGCAATGCCGTATTATTGCCTGAGAGCGAAGATGCAGGCAAGGCTTTGGAGAATATTGTTTATCTCAACTTGGAGAGAACGCTTGGAGAAGAGGACGGGATATTCTACTTCTATGAATCGAAGGAATGCGACTTCGTTGTGAAAAAGGGCGAGCGTGTAGCTGAGCTGATACAAGTCTGCTGGACATTGAATGATGATAACGTAGAACGAGAGATAGGAGGCTTGATAGCTGCCTCCTCCGTTACAGGCTGCAAACAGGGTAAAATCATCACTTTCTCCCAACGGGAGACCTTCGAACGAGACGGGATAAGGATTGAGGTTATGCCAATATGGGAGATGGAATAGGAATAGGCAAAATCATGGCTTAAAGCACCATGATCTTGCCCTTTTCCATTCTGACTTTTGCCACACCCATCTCGTTCAGCGCCGTGATGATTTCCTGCAGGCTTGCCCTGCGGGAGAAGCGGAAGTGGATGAGCTTATCCATATTTGCCTGAGACTGGAAGACTACGGTCTTGTTGTACCAGGCTCCGATGTCGCTCATCGCCTCTGCCAGCGTAACCTGATCCATATCGAAATCGCCTTCCAGCCAATCGGAGACTGAAGAGGAAGCCCTAGACACTACTATCTTATCCGACTGGAGCGTAGCTGTCTGCCCCGGGCGCATCTCTACCTCCGTATCGGCATTGCTCACCTTCACCTTGCCTTCCATCAAGGTTACCTTTGGGGCATCCTTGCGATAGGCTTTCACATCGAATACGGTACCTAATACCTGCGTCTGCATCTCTCCTGCCTTTACCACAAAAGGACGATGAGGATTCTTGGTTACTTCGAAATGAGCCTCGCCCTTCAGACGGACTTCCCGGACTTCTGCATCATCGAAAGATGCAGGATATTCGAGCGTAGAATTGGCGTTGAGCATCACCCTGGTGCCATCGCTCAGCGTTACCAATGTGGTGGTTGCTGCCGGGGTAGAAACCACGCAATAGCCATCGCTCAGGGTCTGCTCCACCTGCTTGGGAGAAGTGACCTCCGAGAAAAGTTCCATGGAGAACTCCGTAGGCTGAGAAATCTCCTGGGATGAACGGAAAATAAAAAGGAAGAGGCTTGCCGCTACTGCAACAGATGCCGTAATCCAAGTCAGGATTCGGGCTTTAGAAACCTTCTTTTCATTCTTCACTATAGATTCCTTCTCAAAAGAAAGATGTTCCTCCTCAGAAGAAATATGCTTCTTCTCGAAAGCTTCCCAAGCCGCCAGCGTTTCTTCCTTCGAAGGCTCATCGCCCAGGGCTTCCCCGAATATCTGGGAAAGCCGGGCATCAGAAACATTTTCTGAAGTTTTCTCAGAAATCTTCTCTGAAACTTTCTCAGAAGCATTCTCAGAAACATTTTCTGATACAGAATCCATTCTATAATCCAGTTCTTGATCTTGATTCTTATTCATGATTTTTCCTCCTAATTCTCTATGTTTGTATGCTTCATTCGCTCGCGCAAAGTGGCGAGTGCCTTGGAAATATGCTTCTTCACGGTGTTGGGACTGATGCCCAGCCTGTCGGCTGCCTGCTGATAGGTGAGATGCTCGAAATAGCAGAGGCGGAGAATCGTGCAGGTGGGTTCCTTCAGCTCCCTCGCTATCTGCTCCGCCTGTTGCAGCAGGCGCTCGTGCTCCTCATACCGGGTACTCATATCATACTGGGTGGCCTCTATCAGCGCCTCTACGTTGGTCTGTTCCACCTGCTGGTGCTTGAGCCAGTTGAGGCAGGCATTTCTCACCGATGCATAGAGCCAGCTCCTCCTTGTTTCCATCTGCAAGGAGGAGAATTGGTTCCACGCCTTCTCGAAAACATCTCCCACAACGTCCCGGGCCTCGTTGCCGTCTCCCAAAAGGGACACGGCATAACGCACCAATCGAGGATACATTTCCAGGAATAGCTGCTTAAAGTCGTTGTCTTTCGCTCTGTCCTGCGCCACTACCTTTATATTTATTTCTTGTTGCGTTGAATGTGTATCTCACATTCATAAGAATTTTCTGATTATCTGCATATCGGGTTAACGTGCGATGCGACTGCGTGCCGTTTGCCTCGGAATAATAATATCCTGTATGCAAGAGGTCTTGCACAACAAACATCACCTTGAGGGCATCATTCTTCATGAAGTTCTTGGAAACCCGGAACTGCATATTGCCCGTACATTTTCTCCTTCCGATTCCCATCTCTGCCTTCGTGCTGATGTTGCCCGAAAGATTCATGAACCACCGGTGAGGAAGCCTCAGATTGTTGTTCATGCTGAATGTAAACTGAGGCTGGTTTTTGCCAAACTCGGGGATATTGAGATGATCTACATTATCATGACCGTAGAAGACACTCGCCGTGAGGTTAGGATACCAGATTCCAAACGAAGGCGCCACACGGATATTGGCTCCACAATAGTAGGAATGAGGCACCGAAGCCATCGTCTCCAAAAGCACACTCGGATGGTTCACCTCGTCGTAAGGCTTGTACCAGGTCATGTACATATCAAGTACATAGTTGTAGTAAGCCATGAACGACAGCCACTTGTAATTGCCCGACAGGTTGAAACTGTGCTGCTTCTGAGGCTTGAGATGAGGGTCACCTGAATAGTACTCGTACTTGCTGTCGTAGTCGATGCTGCTCTGAAGCATGACGTAGATAGGACTGTACTTGTTCAGACGATAGGAGAAGGCAAGATTCAGATTATCCTTGCTGTAGCCGATGGATGCAAATGGAATCCAATCCCTGTAGCTGGGACTCTGTTCCGCCTGCAGCACATCCTTCTCGTAATAATCGGTCTTCTGGTATTCGTATCGCAAACCGGCTCCATAGTTCATGTGTCCGATGTTCAGATAATACTCCAGGAATCCGGCATAGATAGACTGGCGGATGTGGTTGAAGGCATCGGCAGAAAAGCCGCTCTGGGTGAAGTCGTTGCGGCGGTTGGTAAACATCTCTTCCGTTCCGAAGGAAAGCCTACCCTTCCACAAAGGTCCCGACACCACCAGCTTGGCAGCATAGAGATTACTCCTCACCTTGCTCTCTGATTCCGCATCCAGCTGTCCGTCGTTTATCGCCGTCTGGGACCTCTGACTCACCTTGTTATAGAAGTCGCCATTGAAATTGATGTTCCATTTGCCGAAATCGCCATTATAATAGGCGTTCACGCTATGCGACCAATGGGGCTTGCGTTTCGAAAACAGATCTACGCCCATGCTTTCCGTCAGTTTGCCATCCTCCCACACATCGGTTGCTCCCCAGCTGTGGGTATAGTTGTTGCCTATCATGTTGATTGTCTCATAGCGCATACCCAGCGATTGCTTCTCGGAAATCTCATAGTTGAAACCTGCGTTCATAAGAATCTCTCCACCAAGGGTTTTCGTGGTTCTGCGGCTGTTGAATTCCCAGTCGCTGGTGGTATGGAGCTGGGTTTCGGAATGGGCGGTGGTGTGCGAGCGATTCAATCCCACTCCCACTTCGCCGAAGATATCGAGTCCGCCCGTACGATAGTTCAACTGCACATCATCAAAAGTATGAGGCGAATAACGGCCCTGCATATATTCAGAATAAAGGCTTCCGCTCAAGCCCTGTCCGCGCTTGCGAACGGCACGCAGACGGATTACGGCATTGGTCTTGGAACTATACTGCGCTCCGGGAACGGTAACGATTTCTGCCTTCAGAATATCCTTGGCGCTCAATCGCTTGAGTTCGTTCAGATTCTCCAGTTTTCTGCCGTTGAGATAAATCTCGGGCGCTCCACGACCGATAATTTCCCAACTGCCTGCTTCACCCGAAACGAAGGGCAACTGGCTGATCATATCTTCGGCAGAGCCCAGTTCGCCCAGGATGGTACCTGATACCAGGGTAGAGAAGGCGCCGTCCTTATACACCACATTGGGGCGGGTACTCTTGATGGTTACCGCCTTCAGCTGCTGGGTGTCGGGATGCAGACCGATGTGCATGGTAGGCTTGCAGGCCAGGGTCTGCGACTTATAGCCCACAAACGAAACCTTCAGCATTACATCCTTATCGGCATAAGGAAGCACGAAGCTTCCATCCTCTGCCGTTACACAACCGGCCACATAAGCCTTGCTGACGGAGGAAATCAACACCACGTTGGCGAAAGGCAGAGGCTTCTGGTGCTCATCCACTACGCGGCCCTTGATCTGTTCCACCCGGGTTGTCTTGCCCGTGTATTGAACGGCAAAATAGGTGTTGTGCTCTACGAAGGAGAAAGGTTTCCCTTGCAGCACCATCTCCAGGGCTTCCTTCTGGCGCTTAGCCTGGATATTGGCAGTAACGCGATATTGGTCGGTAGCCTGATAGGCAAAGAGGATATTCTTCTCGCCCGCCTTTTCAATCTTCTTCAACACGGAAGTAAGCGTTTCGTTATGCACCTGAAAGGTCATACCTCTGCTTTGAGCAAATAGGGAAATGCTCAAGACAAGACTCAGTATAAGGGAAGTCGTTCTTTTCATCATTTTTCTTGTTTTTATGATTCTACTTTGTTCATAATACAACATCCCCCTGGAATCGGGTACGCCTATTTTAAAAATTTTGTTGCAAAAATACAAAAATAATTGGGAATTGCAGCATTTTAGGAAGAAATGATTAACTTTGCAAACGGAAAAATCAGAAGACTGTAGATAATTGCAGAAAATAAATATTGTTAAATGCAGCGGATAACGCATAAGAGAATCAGAATTTCCTGGCTGCTGCTATTGGTTTACCTGCCGATGCTGCTGGCCGTTACGTTTCACCACCATGGTGAAGCGCAGGGAACTCATGCTGATTTCTATTGTGCCGATTGTGCCCATCATGTTCATCACGACGGCCATCTGATAGCCCTGCAGAATACCATGCACGACTGTGTGCTTTGCCAATTGCAAAGCACTCCTTATCTGGCTCCATCCCTCATGGTTTGGGTTGCCATCGCCGTGCTCCATCTCTCCCCTCGCCGTGCCTTCTGCTCTCCTTGCTTGTGCAGGGCGAAGGGGGTAAAATCTACCCGTGCTCCACCTTATTCTCTGTTTTTATAAATAATTGAATATTAACAGAATAAGGTAACAAATAACATAATGAGAACAATATTGAAATCAATATTGCTGATGAGTCTGTGCTCATCGGCAACAGCCCCTGCTATGGCTATAAACAGAGCAAATCATGATAAGAAGGACGCAAACATTCATGAAGAAGAGACAAACGATTCTACCAGACACCAACCGCTGACGGAATCGAGCGTGAAACTGAACGAAGTGGTGGTAACAGGCTTGACGGGCAGCCAGAAACTGAAGCAATCGCCCGCACCCATCTCCTTCGTTTCTGCCCGCCAGCTCGAAATGCAACCTTCTACCAACATCATCGACGCCATCGCCCACCAGCCAGGCGTTTCGCAGATTACCACGGGAAGCGGAATTTCAAAGCCCGTGATCCGTGGCCTGGGCTATAACCGCGTGGTAGTGGTAAACGATGGAATCAGACAGGAAGGACAGCAATGGGGCGATGAACACGGAATAGAAATCGACCCCGCTTCGGTTCATTCCGTAGAGATTCTGAAAGGTCCGGCAAGTCTCATGTATGGATCGGATGCGATGGCAGGCGTCCTCATCTTCCACTCAGCTCCTACCCTTGCCAAGGGCGACATGAGAGCAAATTTCTCAACGGGTTATCAAACCAACAACGGACTTTTTGATTATTCGCTCAACTTTGCCGGCAACCAGGGCGGATTCGTCTGGGACACCCGCTACAGCGGAAAGATGGCGCATGCCTACAAGAATAAATACGATGGTTATGTATTCGGTTCATCACTCAGAGAGCAGGCATTCTCGCAGCTTCTAGGCTGGAACTACCGCCAGGGGCATTCGCATCTCACACTCGATTATTATCATCTCACTCCGGGCATCGTAGAAGGAGAAAGAGATGAGAAAACGGGCGAACTGGAAATTCCGGAAGGCTACGATGCCAAGAGTTACGGCAAGCCGATGCCTTATCAGCAGATTCATCATTACAAGGCTGTACTTGATAATTCCTGGTTCCTGGGCGACGGCAATCTGAAGTTTCTCCTGGGTTATCAGCAGAACCGCCGTCAGGAGTTTGAGGAGGAAGAGAATCCAAAGGAATGCGGACTCGATTTCATGCTCCATACCATGAATTACGACCTGCATTATCTCTCGCCGGAAATGAATGGATGGAAGTTCTCTACGGGCATCAACGGCATGTGGCAGCAGTCGATTAATAAAGGTTCTGAATTTCTGATTCCAGCCTATCATCTCTTCGATTATGGTGTATTTGCCACGGTGAGCAAGGAGATAGGCAAACTGAACCTGAGCGGCGGCATCAGATACGATCATCGCCATCTGCACAGCGAGGCTTTGAGAGAAGAGGATGATGCTGAATCGAATGATTCTTTCCGCTTCCAGGCCTTTAAGCGCAGCTTTGAAGGAGTAACCGGAAGCATCGGATTGGCTTATGAAATCCTGCCCGATTTCAATCTGAAGCTGAACCTGGCAAGAGGATTCCGTGCTCCAAACATCAGCGAATTATCATCGAATGGTGTGCACGAGGGAACCCAGCGATTCGAATTGGGAAATACCAGTCTGAAGCCGGAAAACAGCTGGCAATTCGACCTTGGTCTGGATTATTCTTCGCCTATCATTTCGGCAGAGCTCTCGCTGTTTGCCAATCGCATCAACCATTACATCTATAGCGAGAAGTTGGCAGATGAGAACAATCAGCCTGTCCTCATCGACGACACGCCAGCCTATCAGTTTACTTCGGGCGACGCCCGCATTCTGGGTGGTGAGGCGAGCATCGACATCCACCCTGTGGAGCAGCTGCATATCGGCAACACCTTCTCCTACGTCAATTCGGTTCAGTTTCATCAGCCATCCGAATCAAAGTATCTGCCATTCACCCCAGCCCCTCGCTGGGTTTCGGATGTAAGGTATGAGTTTGTCTGCGACGGCAAGACTTTCGACCATCTCTTCGTAAAGCTACAGATAGATTGCAATCTCCGCCAGAACCATTATTTCGCAGCCAACGATACGGAGACCGCTACGCCATCGTACACCTTATTAAATATGTATGCCGGTACTGACGTGAAGCTCCATGGCAAGCACCTTTTCTCGCTCTATCTTTCGGGCGAGAACCTTACCAACCGTGCTTACCAGAACCACCTGAGCCGCCTGAAGTATCTTGACGTAAACCAGGTTACAGGCAGAAGAGGTGTTTACAATATGGGCCGCAACTTCAGCATAAAGACAGTAGTTCCGATAGAGCTGTAACTCCCCTTTTGGAATAAGCAATTCCCATTTTAGGATAAGCAATTCCTCATCAGGAATCAGAATTTTGAATAAACAAGTGCCGATAAGGATGCCAAAAGCTGCCGGAAAAGCAACTTTTGGCGCCATTATCGGCATTTTTTCGTCTCTTTTTTATTGTTTCTCAGTATTTTATCCTATCTTTGCAACCGAAAGTCCCTTGAAAAAGTGGCAGAATAGAACAAAAAGTCCCTTGAAAAACGTGCACGAATTCAAGAAAAGTCCCTTGGAAAACGTGCACAGCATCAAGAGTAACACATCATAAATCATTAGAAAACAGATGTTTAAACGAAAAATCGAGAAATATCTCAAAGAATGGAAGAGTGATGAGCACAAAATGCCTCTCATCATTAAAGGATGTCGCCAATGCGGAAAGACATTCTCGGTACTCGATTTTGCCCATAAGAATTATGAGCATGTTGTGTATCTAGACTTTTTCCAGCACCCAGAATACAAGTCGGTATTTGATGGTGGCCTGGACATCGATCTTCTCTGCATGACACTTTCTACCTTAATACCCGATGCCAATTTCGTATCGGGCAAGACCTGCATCATCTTTGACGAGATACAGGAATGCCCACGTGCCCGCACAGCCTTGAAATTCTTCAAGACTGATGGCAGATACGATGTCATCGGTACGGGTTCCCTGCTGGGAGTCAGCGGTTATCATACCAATGCTTCGTCAGAGGCTCCAATTCCTGTTGGTTACGAGACTATCATAGACATGTATCCAATGGATTTTGAGGAATGGCTCTGGGCAAATGGCATTAAGAAAATGACCATCGACTACCTGCATCGCTGCCTGGAAGAAAAGACTCCGGTACAAGAAGCCATCCACGAAAGAATGCGCCAACTGCTGCTGCAATATTGCATTGTTGGCGGAATGCCAAGAGCCGTGAGCGTATTTATGGAAACTCATAATATGCAAAACGTGCTACGAATGCAGCAAGCTATCATCGAAGAATATAAAGTAGATATGCTGAAATATGCTCCACAAGCAGACAAGTCGAGAATCAGAGAATGCTTCGAGTCAATTCCACGTCAACTGAGTAAGGAAAACAAGAAATTCGCATACGCCACAGTACGATCCAACGGAAGAGGACGTGACTATCAGGGCAGTTTGCTATGGATAGAAGATGCTGGCATTATCCGCCGTTGCTACAACCTGTCAGCGCCCGAACTCCCACTTGATGGCAACTCCATTCCCGACCAGTTTAAAGTTTACATGGCAGATACAGGACTTTTCATCAGTATGCTCGAACCAGGAACGGCAGCTGACATTCTGCAAGGCAATCTCTATGGATACAAGAGAGCCATCTTTGAAAATCTGGTAGCCGACATTTTTGGCAAGATGAATCGCAAGCTCTATTATTTCCGCAAGGACTCGGGTTTGGAAATCGACTTTGTTACAAGATACGAAGGCAAATGCACGCTGGTAGAAGTAAAGGCGAGCAACGGAAACATAAAAAGTGCCAAGACCATCCTTTCGAACCCCGAAAAGTATCACGTATCTCAAGCCATCAAACTGGGAGATGTAAATGTGGGAACAGCCCCACAAACTTTCATTCTTCCCCTCTACATGGCTTTTCTGCTGGAAGACAAAAGATAGAAACAGGACATCAAGGAAAATATCATCATAAAAAAAACGAACAATGATTAAGAAACAAGGAACGATATTGATTGTTGATGACAACCGCAACATTCTTACTACGGTGAGGATGCTGCTGGAACCCATATTCGATGGCATCATCACCATCACCAACCCTAACTCCATCCCAGCCAAGCTGAGAGAGGAGCATCCCGACGTGGTGCTGCTCGACATGAACTTCTCCAGCGGAATCAATTCGGGAAACGAGGGACTGTACTGGCTCAGGGAAATCAAGAGCCTCAGCCCGAAAACCGAGGTGGTGCTCTTTACCGCCTATGCCGACATCCAACTTGCCGTAACAGGCATCAAGGAAGGTGCCGCCGACTTCATCGTGAAGCCTTTTGAAAACGAGAAGATGATCCGTACGCTGATGGAGGCTAGGGATAAGAACAAGGCTGTGGATAACGCTATTGGCAAAAAAGGTGGAAAACTTTGTGGAAAAGATGCACAAAGCGCTATGTATTGGGGAGATAGCGATGTTATGAACAATTTGAGAAGCATTGTGGAAAAAGTTGCCGCAACCGATGCAAACATCCTCATTACGGGCGAAAACGGAACAGGTAAAGAGGTGTTAGCCAACGAAATACACCGTTTATCCACAAGATGTGGGAAAAAGATGCTGCCTGTGGATATGGGAGCCATTACGGAAACCCTTTTCGAGAGCGAACTCTTCGGTCATGTGAAGGGTGCTTTTACTGATGCCAAGGTGGATAAACCGGGCAAGTTTGAGCTTGCCGACGGCAGTACCATCTTCCTGGATGAGATAGGAAACCTATCCTATGGTCTTCAGGCAAAACTCCTTACCGCCCTGCAACGCAGAAGCATCGTAAGAGTGGGCGGAAGTACGCAGATTCCCATCAACGTACGGCTGGTTTGCGCCACCAACCGCAACCTGCAGCAGATGGTAAACGATGGCGAATTCAGAGAGGATCTGCTCTATCGCATCAATACCATCCATCTGGAATTGCCTGCCCTGAGACAGAGAAAATCAGACATCGTTCCGCTGGCAGAAAGATTCCTCCGTCAATATGGCGATTTATATAATAAGGTGAATCTCCGTCTTTCGGAAGAGGCTGAGAAAAAACTTACCAGTTTGCCTTGGTACGGCAACATCCGTGAACTTCAGCACGCCATCGAGAAAGCCGTGATTCTATCTGATGGCGGAATGATTTCTGCCGAAGATATTGACGGCGGAAACCAGCAGAGAAGAGAGAAGCCCCTGGAAGAGGTTCAGACGCTCGACGAGATGGAGAGCCGAATGATAGAGAAAACCATCAGGGAATGTGAAGGAAACCTGTCGGTGGTAGCCGCAAAACTGGGCATTTCCCGCCAGACGCTTTATAATAAGATTAAGCGATATGGATTATAAACTAATTATAATTATCGTGCTTTTGCTCGTGGCTGTAGTGGGTTACATTCGCCTCTACCGCCACTATCGCCGCAACATCAAGAAGGTAACCTTCCTTTTTGATGCGATAGATAATGGGGATTTCTCCTTCAATTTTCCTACGGAGAAGGGGTTTAAGGAGGATAAGATTCTGCATCAATCCCTCAACCGAATCAAGCTCTTCCTGCAGCATACGAGAGAGGAGCAGATGGATCGGGAGAAATATTACGAGCAGATTCTGAATACAGTGGATACGGGCATCCTGGTGGTGGATAGTCATGATAATATCCTGCAGCACAACCAGGCTGCCCTCCGGTTGCTCGATACAGATGTGCTTACCCACATGAACCAGGTAAAAGGGAAACTGAAGGATGAACACTTGGCAAAGCATGAGACGCAAGCCATGCTGAAAGACAAGCACGTGCGCATCATCGCCCTAAGCGACGTGAGCCACGAGCTGAGCAATCAGGAGGTGGATTCCTGGATCAAGCTGATTCGTGTGCTGACCCATGAAATCATGAATACCATCACGCCGGTTACTTCGTTGAGCGAAACTCTACTGAAAGAATTGGGCAGCAAGGAGCTGCTGATTGCAGATAACGAATCTGATGATTTACATTCTCCAGACAAATTGATAAAGGTTTCAGAGAATCCACAATCTGCTGAGCAAGCAAAGCTGAAGCAAGGCTTGGAAACCATCCACAAAACAGGAACCGAACTGTTGGCTTTCGTCAACAACTATCGCCGCTTCACCCATGTTCCCCAGCCTCAGCCTGCTCTCTTCTATGTGGAACCATTCCTGGAAAGGATGGCTCTGCTCTGCAACCACGAAGTAGAGATAGAAGTTTCTCCCAAGGATTTGCTGGTTTACGCCGACGAGAGCCTCCTCTCTCACGTAGTAACGAATCTTCTGAAGAATGCCGTAGAAGCTTTCAGGGAAAAGGGGAAGTTATCTGCAGAAAGAAACAAGCAAGATGGAAATGAGCAGGGTAGGAACAAGCAGGAATGCCGCTCCGCGGATTTGCAATCCGCGGCAAGCAAGAAGGCATTTATCCGTCTCCATGCCTACGCCAACGCCCAGGAATCCATCATCATCGACGTGAGCAACAACGCCGGTCTCATCCCCGAAGATGTAGCCTCCCACATTTTCATCCCGTTCTTCACCACGAAGCCGGAAGGAAGCGGAATCGGTCTTTCCCTCTCCCGCCAGATCATGCGAGTAACCGGCGGCAGCCTCTCGCTCCATCAGGACAAGGCACAGGGAATCACCACCTTCCGCATCATCATCCCATAACATAAACACATTTTTTGAGAGAAAAGTTTGGTGCTTATCCATAAAAATCGTATCTTTGTCCCCACAAATACAGAAGATTATGGCATTCGAAAAGGAAATCAAGGAATACGAGGATTTGAGAGGAAAATATCAAACCCTTATCATCAATAAAATGGATAGAGAAGAGTACATCAAATATAATGAAGTACTCTTCTCTACTTTTTCGTGCGCCATTGAAGGCAACTCATTCTCCGTAGATGATACCCGGGAACTGAAGGAGAAAGGCCTGGGGATGATTCCTGCCGGAAAGACTCTTTTCGAGGCTTTCGAAATGCTCGACCACTTCGAAGCCTTTGAGTACATGATGCAAAACACGCAGCATCCACTCGACGAGAATCTTCTGAAAGAAATCAACAGACGGGTTACCTGCCACACGCTTTCCTACCGTTCTCCAGAAGCCATTCCGGGCGAATACACCACCACAGACATGGCAGCAGGCGATACGGTATTTGGCGACCACGAAGAACTCATCGCCAGAGTTCCCAAGCTGTTGGAATCTACCGAAAAAGCCATCGTTTCGGCTGCCGTTCATCCCATGATTCTTGCCGCCCGTTTTCATGGCTTCTACGAATATCTTCATCCGTTCCGTGATGGGAATGGAAGAACAGGACGACTCATCAGCAACTACATTCTCTTAAGATTGAATCATCCTCTCCTCATCATCCCATCCGAAGCCCGTCAGGAATACATTTCTGCCCTCCGCATGATTCGTACGGAAGCTACGGACGAGCACCTCATCCGTTTCTTCTTCAAGATGGCAATACAGAGAATGGAAGAAGAGCTGAAGCAGAAAGAGGCCAATACCAAGCGATTTATGACATTTCTCTTCTAATGAAGCATAGCGTCATACGCTCAGAAGTGACAGAAGCACTAAAGCTGATTGCCCTCCGCTTCCACAATCTGTCCATCAAACAGGCGGATGGTGCGATGGGCTATCTTGGCATCATGCTCATTATGCGTTACCATGACGATGGTGGTGCCCTCGTGGTTCAGCTCGGTAAGCAGATGCATCACCTCGGCTCCATTCTTGGAATCGAGGTTACCCGTAGGCTCATCGGCAAGGATGAGCTTCGGACCAAAGACCACGGCACGGGCGATGGCTACCCGTTGCTGCTGACCACCTGACAGCTGGTGAGGGAAATGCTTGGCACGATGGCTGATGGCCATTCGCTTCATAATCGCCTGCACCTTTGCCTTGCGCTCTGCCTTCGGAATATTGAGGTAGGTAAGAGGAAGTTCGATGTTCTCCTCTACATTCAATTCATCTATCAGGTTGAAGCTCTGGAACACAAAACCGATTTCTCCCTTTCTCACATCCGTACGCTCCTTTTCCTTCAGGTTTGCCACCTCGTAATTACCCAGGAAATATTTTCCTGAAGTAGGGTTGTCGAGCAAACCGAGAATGTTGAGCAAGGTGGATTTGCCGCAACCGGATGGTCCCATAATGGCAACAAACTCGCCGTCTTCTACTGTGAAAGATACATTATTTAAAGCAATCGTCTCCACATCTTCTGTGCGGAATGACTTGCAAAGATTCTCTATTTTAAGCATTTTCTTATCTTTTTACTTTTTTACCTTTTTACTTTTTTACTTTTAATTTTATTCATCCTTGAGATATTTCACAGGATTACTATTCGCCACCTTATAGCAGTTGATGACGACGGAAAGCCCGATGATGACGAGCAAGATGATGGTAACACCGATAAACAGCAAAGGCGTCATCGTAATCTTCTCGCTAAACGACATGAGCCATTGTCTGGCTATCAGCCAAGCCCCCAAGTCGCCCACGATGATGCAAGGCAAGGCAATCTTCATAATGTCCTTCAGGAAGATGCGAAGAATATCCTTCACCTTCGCTCCGTTCACCTTTCTTATCGCAATCTCCTTGCGGCGGCGGTTCACCTCATCACTCGTATAGCCCACCAATCCGAAGAGGGCGATGATCATCGTTACGATGCCGGCAACCAAGATTCCGTTGCGGAAATTGAGCTGGGAAGCGTACTGGTTAGCCAATTCTGAAGCATAACTCTTCACGATGACCTTATTGTTCGGATACATCGCCTGCACCTTCGATTGCAACTCCGACAACGATTCATCCCTTAGTTCATTAAACTTAACCAACATATAGTAAGCCGTCTTGGCAGAATAGAAATACAAGTCAGGAAATCCATTCATTCCATCACCACCAGTTTCCGCAGCCCCCCAGCGAATATTCTTGCTCACGCCACAAATGGTAAAGATATTATCATCATGTCCCGTACAGGTAATTTGCTTGCCAACTACGCCATCCTTCCAATGCCACGTCTTGATGAGTTTCTCAGCACCTCGTTCATCAATAATAACCTGGCGGCAACTGTCATTTCTTTCCGTAAAGAAAGAGCCCTGAACGATAGGAATATTCATCATTTTGAAGAAATTATCGTCCACTCCCGACATCTCCATGATATTAAAGGTATTCTTCTCGTCGCCAGGTACTCCAACCATATTTCCACTACGATCATACCCATCGAGCGGAACATTAAAAGTCGAGCTGCAATCCTTGACATTCGGCATCCGCCTGACTTCTGCCAGACATTGGTTGCGCTGGTCTCTATTGCTGGCATCTACCGAAACAATAGCCACATGATCGTAATCATACCCAGGATTGAGCCCCAACATCAGCTGGTATTGACCATTCACGATGTAAAGCAAACTGAACAGCAAACCAGAGATAACGAACTGGATGCCCAGCAAACCAAGTTTCCAACGGTTGCGATTCTCATTATAGCCACGGAAAGCGATGGCTACAGGAATCTTGTTGTAAAGCCAACCAGGCAACAAGCCGCCAACCAGCAGTACCAGAATACAGATAGCCACCAATATCCAACTGCCACGATTAAGCACCAACGTGCTTACCGGAGCAGAAAGGAAGTTTTCGATGGTTCCCTTGCAAAGAAACACAAGAACAGCCGCAAGAACAACCGCCAGCCCCACATGCACCAAAGCCTCAGAGAAAATGATGGCATGAATGTTCTTCGATTCGGCACCATAACACTTACGGACAGCCATTTCGCGAGAACGACCCACAAGATTTCCCACGATGATAAGCAGATAGTTCATCACAGAAGTAAAGAGGAGGACAAAAGCGATAATTCCCATAATCCATCCCATCTTCTTGACATAAGGGTCTTGGGTGTAAACATCGCTCAATACCGTGAAATCATAGTTCAGTTCTATTCCCATATTCTTCATCTCCTTCAAAGGAAAATGATCCTCTCGCATCTTATTCACGTAAGGCTTGAGTTCTTTTGCCTCATGCCCCTTTGCCAACCGGATGTAGGATCTATAGCAATCATTTCCCACCCATTGGCCTCTTCCATCGTAGGAATATACGTATGGCACACTACACCTCGACAGAATCATCTGCGTACCATGAAATGAAGAGCCCCATGGAAACGCTTCGAAAACACCATAGATGGTAAAAGTGGTTCCCGGATATTTAGAAAGCGTGAAATGCTTACCTACAACATTACCGCCTATCTTTGCTGCCGTTTCCGAATCGATGAGACAGGACAAAGGTTGGGATAAAATCTGTTTAGCCTTGCCTATCAATATCTTCTGTGGAAAGACATCAAAGAAACAACTGTCTGCCATCCTGATATTGGCAGAAACGATGTTCTGGTCTTCCATCTTGCATTGGGCACCATCATAAAAATAGAGAGTACTGGTAGCAGCTTCCACCATAGGCGCATATTGCTTTACACCTTGGGCGGTGGCTCCTGAAGTATTGGTAAACTCCATGGTTTCGCCATGGTTAGTACCCACTTCCGAAATCATATACGTCCTCTCCCATCCTGGGAAGTACGTATCGTAAGTCTGCTCGAAATAAATCTCGGCAATAATTACCGAACTGATTGCCAATCCGAGCGCCAGACACAAGATCTTCACGAAATTATGCTGACCCCTTCGAGGCAGATTCTTGAATGCGTTAATAATATGATTCATAAGATATATTATTGTAAGGGCGTATGCCCCAATTTAACATTTAACATTTCTAATTTAACATTAGAATTTCATTATCCTTATATGCCTCATAGCCGCTAACGATAACCTGCTCACCCGGCTCCAAGCCTTCAATCACCTCATAATACTGAGGATTCTGGCGACCGATGGTGATCTTTCGGCGATAAGCCTTCTTGCCACTCTTGTCTAATACAAAAATCCATTGACCACCCGTTACACTATAAAACGTGCCTTTAGGGATGATTATTGCCTGCTTCGACTGACCGAGCTGCAAATCTACATAATAAGTCTGACCGGTTCGGATGTTGCCTGGGCGAACACCCTTGAAGATGAAGTCGATACGGAACCTGCCGTCTCTTACCTCGGGATAAACCTTGCGAACCTGCAGGAGATAATGCTTGCCGTTCTGGTCGAAGGTGGCAGTAAGCCCCGGTTTAACCCGGTCGATGTAATGCTCATCCACCTGCGCCTGCACCTTAAAATCGCTGAGGTCGTTGATGACTCCAATCTTCTGTCCAGCTTGGATGCTCTGTCCTAACTCCACATCGAGCAAGCCGATTTCACCCGAAATGGTGCTGCGGATGTTCAGTTTCTCCTTGCGCTGGCGAACCAGTTGCACATTCTTCTGCATGGCTTCCAGATTATCGCCCATCTGATCCATCTGCGAACGGCGGAGCTGGGCATCCTTCTTCAATCGCTTACTGATGAGCGCATGCTTCTTGACGGCAAGGTCGTAATCTTCCTTTGCCTTGAGATACTCCTCGCGCGAATTGAGTTCTTCCTTGTGCAACGCCTCCTGATGCTGATAGGAGCGGCGCTTGGTAATGACATCCTGCGAAAGCGACAGTTCCTCGTTGCTGTTGTTCAGACGGTCCTGCTCCATCGAAATCTGGGTGTTGCGAAGCATGTCCTGCTTTTCGGCAAGTTCGCTTTCGGCATTCAGAATCTCCAGGTCGAGATTCGAATTGCTCAGTTTCACGATTACATCGCCCTTGTTCACGTGGGCACCTTCATCCACCACTTTCTCCAGAACGATACCGCCTTCCTCGGAACTGATCTGTACCACGGAGATAGGAATCACCTGTCCATCCACCGAAACATAATCGTTGAACTGCGCCTTCTCTACGGTTCCGATGCTCAATCCCTTTCTATCCACCTTCAGGGTGGAAGAGAAATTGCCCAATCCCAACCAAATGAGGACTGCGATCAAAACCGCTCCTCCGCCAATCCATGCCCAATACTTGCGAGGCACGAGATATTTTTTCTTTTCTATCTTTATATCCATAATTTATCTTATTAAATTTTCTCCCTGATAATAAGCAACCAATCTCTGTTTGATGATAAGCAGCATCTGCATCTTGAGTTCCTTGATTCTGCTTTCCAGAAGCGTCTGGGCTGCGGTATGAAGATCGAAGGTGGAAAGCATTCCTTCCTCAAACTTCCGGCTCGACATGTGATAGGCGAGCGAATCGGAGGCCACCTTCTTCTGCATCTGATGCAACTCCTTGGCGTAACCCTCTGCATCCATTACCGCCTGGGCTATCTGGTCGTGAAGCTTGCGACGGGTTTCCTCCAGGTTCACCTGTGCCAGTTGCCAGTCGTTGCGTGCCTTCTTCACGCTGTGCCATCGGTCACTATTATAAATAGGTATGGAAAGGGTCAACGCGAGGTATTCGCCCTGGTTGTTGCGAAACTGCGAGGCAAACCCATCGTATTGCCCTTTCTGAGAGAGATTCTTGTAATAGTTGGTAGAAATGCCGCCACCGAGAGAGAGTGATGGCAGCAATCTGCCTTTTGCTATCTTGTAATCATACCGTGCCCGCTCCACTTCGTATTCTGCCGACTTCAAATCGGGAGAAATATTCTGAAAGCCCTGGTAAACGGTTTCGTAGTTTACAGGTAAGATTGACGTTTCTATTTTGTCAGTCCCCAGATTCTCTACCCCATTTGGTTCTACGCTCTGACTACCAGCTTCTTTCTCGCTTTCTTTCAGCATTCCTGATTCCAGGCTCTTCTTCTGAGTCTTCGTCAGAGCCGCCAATTTCAGCTCTTCATCCACCGGAAAATTCATCGCGGATTTCAAGGCGAGCAGACTCTGTTTTGCCACATTCTCCTGATGCGTAAGATTGTATTCATCTTCTGCCACCTGCGATTCCATCTGCACCACATCCGGTCGGCCTTTCTCGCCCAGTTCATACAGGCGCTTCATCTTAGCCAGCATCCGCTTGCTTTCGTTCAGTTTCTCGCTTGCTATCCGAATGCTTGCCTCAGCATAGGCAGCATCCACATATTTCTGCATCACGTCGATGGCTCGGTCGTCCTGAATCTTCTGCATCGCCGTGGCTGAATAATCCCGGCTCAGCTTAGCCTGCTTCAAGGCGTTGATAGTGGCGAAACCGTCGAAGACATTCAGTTCGGCATAAAGCTGATAGTAGTTGTTGAACGTCGTTACATTATTATAAGTATTGGTTTCCGGGTCGATGTTTCGTCCCCAGGCATACTGTCCCTGCACGCCGCCCGTAACGGTAGGCAGGAATCCTGCCACAGCATGCTGGTAATCCTGCTTGCGCTGACGGGCATTTACCACCTCCCGCTTCACCTCCGTGGCGTGCTCCACGGCGTATTTCATACAGTCGTCAAGGCTCCAGCTCTGTGCCGAGGCACCAGCCGCCCAGACCAACCATCCTATCAATATTCCTATTCTTTTCATAATCTTCTTCATTTTGGTATGATTAGGACAAGAGCCGTGCCAAAACAGCATTTCTCCTGATAATCAAGCCATTAAATAAAAACTCTCATTAAACAAACTGTCCAACAATTAGACACCACCGTCTAATTGTTGGACAGTAAACCGCAGCTCAAAGCTAATCATTCGAAACCAAAGATCAAAGCTGATCATTCATCGCATCCACCACTTGTCCATCAAACAGATTGATGATGCGACTGGCGTAGGTAGCATCGTGCTTGGAGTGCGTCACCATCACGATGGTGGTTCCCTCTTCGTTCAGCTCGCTGAGCAACTGCATCACCTCCATACCATTCTTGGAATCGAGGTTACCCGTAGGCTCATCGGCAAGGATGATGCTAGGCTTGCCCACCACGGCACGGGCGATGGCAACCCTCTGCTGCTGACCGCCCGAAAGCTGATGAGGATAATGCTTGGCACGATGGCTCAGCTTCACCTTTCTCAGAATTTCGAGCACACGCTCCTTACGCTCCGCCTTTCCCACTCCGAGGTATTTCAGCTGTAAATCCACATTCTCCTCAACGGTAAGTTCATCGATAAGATTGAAGTTCTGGAACACGAAGCCGATGCGACCCTTGCGATAGGCGGTGCGCTCACGCTCCTTCAGATGACCCACTTCCTCGTTATTCAACCAATACTTGCCCTCCGTAGGACTATCCAGCAAGCCCAGGATGTTCAGCAAGGTTGACTTGCCGCATCCCGAAGGACCCATGATGGCGATAAACTCACCATCTTCTACCTCTATGTTTACGCCGTTCAGGGCGATGGTTTCCACCTCTTCCGTGCGGAATATTCTAGTTAAATTTTCTGTTCGTATCATCGTTAGAAATCTTTTTAAAGTTTATGACTCATTATTCAGCCTTGATGCTGTCTATCGGATTCGACATCGCCGTACGCAGGGTGCAGCCGATAACCGAAACAAAGGCTATCAATAAAGTAAAGATGGCACCAGCCAGCAACACCCACCAAGGGAAGGAGATGCGATGGACGAAATCCATAAGATAAGTCTGCATCAGCTTCACGCAGATAGGAATGGCGATGACCACAGCCACCAGCGAACTGACGAGGAATCTCTTAGCCAGTTGCCAAGCCGCATCCCCAATCGAAGCGCCCATCACCTTGCGCAGGGCAATCTGGCGCTTCTGCTGGTTGCCGTAATAAACCGACATTCCGAAGAGACCCAGGGCAGAAATCAGGATAGAAATGCTCATAAAGGTGATGATGAGCACCATCATATTATGCTTGTCCTTGAGGTTATTCTTCAAAGTATCATCCATATATTCCGCCTCCATTTCCGCAGGAACACCCATCAGTTCCTTAGCCACCTGCTTGCAGGTATTCCTGATTGCCTGCAGCGCCTGGGCATGATCGCCACGGGTTTTCACCAGAACTGTCCATCCACGCTGCTGCGGGGTAATGACTCCAATGGCATTATGCTCCGTTTTTTCATTCTCGCTCAGCGCATCTCCACTATGGTAATCGGCAATCACGCCACACACCTCGTATTCATGCTTTCCATCCTTCATTCTCATTCCGAACCAAGGCTTGTGGGCAGAAACACCATAGGCACGCTTCGCATCTTCCGTTACCCAAATCTTGCCATAGGCTGGCTCGCAATACTGTTCAATCACCCTGATTCCCAGCATCTTCATCGCCGTGGAATCTACCATGAACATACGGAGCATTCCTATCAGTTTTTCGTTGTCATCATGCACGCCGTTTCCCCAGCTGCTGATAGGATTGGCGTTGCCGTAAGTTGCCTCTTCCACCTCTGGAAGCGCTTTCAGACGGTTTTTGAGAATAGACATCTTCTCCGGCGAACCATCCAAAGACGAATAGATGTAAACAATATCCTTTGTCTGATAACCCAAGGGCAAATCGGCAAGATGCTTCATCTGGAGCATCATCGTTATCGCCATGACTACCAGCGTGATGCTGATGACGTTCTGGGCTACGATAAATATCTTGCTGAACCACATCTTGCTGCGCATGCGGATGGTTCCCTTCACCACATCTATCGGATTGAAACGGGAAACCACGATGGCAGGAAGGATTCCCGCAAAGATGGAAATGATGACGTAAGCCAACGGCAGGAACCACAGAAGGTCGAAGGAATGGAACAGGTCGATTTTCGTATCCAACATAGAATTGAACAACGGAATGAATGCCCAGGAAATCAACAAGCCCAGCAGGAAGCAGACTGCCGTGAAGAGCGCCGACTCTTTAAGATAGCGCAGCATAACGCCCTCTACCGATTCGCCCAGCAGTCTTCGGGTAGCCATCTCCTTCGCACGGTTGCCAATCTGAGCCACCGTAAGATTGATGTAGTTGAACAAGGCAGAAAGCAGCAGAACCAGCGCCACAACCAGGAGGATATTCACGAGAGTACGATTTCCATGCTTGAAAATATCGACATCATCATCCGTAAAATGAATCTGGTCCCATCTCACAAACTGGCAGCCCCACATGAAGTCGGATCCACCTGATTCCTTTTTCCACTCCTTCCAGTAGTTTATGTATTTGCCGAGCAAGGTCTGTCTCACCTTTTCGGGGTCGGCTTCCTTTGCCAGTCGCGCCACCGTCGTGCAGGAGCCAAATTGATCCATCGCCTGAGCCTTAGCTTCTATCAGTTTCATCGACACGAAAATATCGTATGGGTTAAGAAGGTCCTCACGGTCGAAATCCTCCATGATTCCCACCACCTTGAGTTGCAGCTTACCGCATTGGATGGTACGGCCGATAGGATTGGCGTTGCCGAAGGCTTTCTTGGCAAAAGATTCCGAAACCATTGCCTGATGAGCATCCGAAAGGAGATGATCAGGCGCACAACCACGGCATTTGTAACCCATAAACTGGGAGAAGTTCGGGTCGATAGCCAGATATTTTGCCTCATAATACTGTCCATCTATCATGGCTCCCTGCGGAGCATAATATTCACCAAATCTTGTCCATCCCTTGATTTCCGGGATGGAAGGAAAGAACTCCTTGGCTGTGCCCCAGGTCATTCCGAGATAATCGCCGGAACCTGCTACATAGAGTTCCTTAGCCTGTTTCAGATTCGTTCCCACACGATACTCTGCAGTAGCGTAGGAAACGAGAATCTGCACAAAAGCCAGTGCCACCGAGAGACCCAAGGCCTCTATGGTGGCATAAAGCTTGTTGCGTGATAAGAATTTCACATAACTTTTCATCATATACTCATTTATTTTTTGTTTCACTAAAATCAAACGATAAAGGAAGAATACCATCTCCCTGTTTTCGTTAGCTGCTGCAAAGTTACGGCTTCTCCCGTTTTCTGCCAAGATTTCCGGCAGCCCGGAAGGTGGATTGTATGAAATTCATACACTCTATTGTATGATTATCACACAACAGCCCCGTTTTTGTTTGTCGTTTCGGGAAAAAAGCGTACTTTTGCAAACAAAAAAATAAAAGATATGAAATACGGAACCCTTCTTGTCATCGACGATAATCCGTCGATACTCACGGCGCTGAAGATCTGTCTGAGCAATACGTTCGAACGGATTCTCACCCTGCCACGCCCCGATACCGCCCCCATGTTGCTGCAACAGGAGCAGGTAGATCTCATCCTGCTCGACATGAACTTCTCACTTGGCGTAAACAGCGGACAGGACGGCTTGCTCTGGCTCCGCACCTTCCGCCGGCTCCACGCCCACATCCCCGTGGTACTCATCACCGCCTTTGCCGACGTGCAGCTTGCCATCAAGGGATTGAAAAGCGGAGCCGCCGACTTTGTAACCAAGCCCTGGGATAATGACGAACTGATCAGAACCCTAAAAGATGCCATCGACCGAAGCCAGGAAGTGGAGACTCTGGAGAGCATCGAGACCACTCATATCCACAAGGTGGTGGATCAATGCCACGGCAACATCTCTCGTGCCGCCGAACTGCTCGGCATCACTCGCCAAACGCTTTATGCCAAGCTCAAGCGATAATTCTTTATCACAATCATTCATGATTATAAACATCTGATATGAACACCATTTTCCACATATATATAATAGGTATCATACTCCTCGTCATAGGAGGTATCATCTATCTCTTCTTGCGTCACCAACGCAACCTGAAGAGCCGTGCCTTCTTGATGCAAGAGGCTATTCGCAATGGCGATTACTCCTTCCGCCTATCCACCAAGGGATTACTCTTTGGAGAACGAGCCTTGCAGCAAGCCCTCAACGACATGGAGAACGACATCGGCAGACTGGTGGCGCAGCATGAGGTGGAATCTTGGCAAAGGCTAACCCGTGTGCTCACCCATGAGATTATGAATGCCACCGCCCCCATCTCCAGCATCTGCCAAGCCTATCTTAGCAATCCCGACATCCAAGGTTCGTCCTATGAGGAAGGCATCCGAGCCATTCGAGATACCAGCAAATCGCTCACCAGTTTTGTGGACAGCTATCGCAAGCTCACCCAGCTACAAAATCCTGTCATCGAGAACATTCCACTCAAGGATTTCGTGGAAGGCATCAAGCCGCTCTATCCTCAGATAGAATGGCACATCCATATCCCCGAAGATGCCACCTGGTCTGCCGACAAGAACATGCTGCGCCAGGTATTTATCAATCTGACCAAGAATGCCATCGAGGCTCACGCCTCAGCCATCGACATTCGATGCTTCCACAAACATCCAGAGAGCATCGAGAGTTCACAATTCTCAGGCATCTATTTCAGCAACAATGGCGACCCCATCCCTGCCGATGTGGCAAAGGAGATGTTCATCCCCTTCTTCTCCACCAAGCCATCAGGTTCGGGCATCGGCCTCTCCATCTCCCGCCAGATGCTGATGATGCAATCCATCAATCTCTCCCTTGCCGAGCACAATGTGGCAGGCTATCATGTAACATTCCGGATGGAATGAAATATATAATAAAGAAGATGAAACAAAAACTTTTGGTGGTTTCAAGGCTTTTATGTACTTTTGCAAGCGAAACTTACAAATAAAATAATAACATACAATATGAAGAATCTAAAAACAATTATCTTTACCGCTTGCGCCCTGTTCTCACTCGGCGCAGTAGCCTCAACCGAGCATACCACCGTGCAGGGCGACCATGGCAAACTCGATGTAGTCATCCAGTGTCCAGACAATGATGCAGCCAATGGCAACGGAAGCCAAGCAAAGGCCAAAACGAAGGCAGGCAAGAAGACTCCGCTCCTCGTGCTCTGCCATGGATTTGGCGGCAATAAGGAGGGAAAACTCTTCGACTGCCTCGTAGACAGCCTCAACAAGAAAGGCATTGCCGTGATCAGATTCGACTTCAATGGCCATGGCAAGAGCGAGGGAAAATTTGAGGATATGACCGTACTGAATGAGATAGAAGATGCCAAGTGCATCTTGCGCTATGCCTCCTCGCTGCCTTGGGTGAACAAGATTGCGATGGGCGGCCACTCACAAGGTGGCGTGGTTACAGCCATGACCAGCGGACAGCTAGTCGCACAAGCTGACAAGGATATCAAGAAGATACAAGCCGTGGTGCTCCTTGCCCCTGCCGCCGTGCTCCGTGACGATGCCCTGCGTGGCAATACATTCGGCAAGATGTACGACCCCAAGAATCCTCCAGCCAAGATAGAGATGTGGGACGGCAAGGCCCTGGGTGGCAACTATATCCGCACAGCCACCACTCTGCCTATCTACGAGACGGCCAAGAACTACCACGGAGCCGAGTGCATCCTGCATGGCGATGCCGACCGAGTAGTGCCTTACACCTATGGTCAGCGTTTCCACTATCTGAACAAGAAGAGCGAATGGCACTTGATGACCGATGCCGACCACGGATTCGGCGGTCAGGAAGAGCAAGCCGCTCATATCGCCAGCGATTTCTTGGCTAAAGTTTTGAAGTAAAACATCCATTTACCAGCAATAGCATAAAAGTCCTTAACATATAGTACAATCTACTATATGTTGAGGGCTTTTTATTTTTTAGCAAAATAATTATGGCTATTTGTGGATAATTGTTTATTTTTGCATTGTCATTATGACAAAAGTATTATTAGATAAATTGTAAAACAGCATTAAGTAAGTTATAACAGAAAATATAAAATAACACATTAAACTTTACAACAAAACGAATGATGACAATAGAAGAATACAGAGCTGCTATCTTACAGGCACTGCTCGATGCTAAGAACGAAGACGGTACTCCTGCGCTCAGCGAGAAGGAAGCTACCGAGGCTCTCAATGGATTTACCGACGATGAGCTGCAAGATGGTATCCTCTGGAATACACCTCAGGACGTGGCAGACATCATCCTCGAAGGTTAAGAGATACCAAGCAAGAGCCTACGCAGATGAGATATTTTTATGTATTGTGCAAAGAAACAAGTCGTTTTCTTTGCACAATTCAATTATTATTTGTAAATTTGCAGCCGATTAAGCGATAAGGGTAACTATTTTTCCCCCATCGACAAGCTATAAATAAATAGATTTTTTACCGGTAAAAAAGATATAAAGATAATGAAGATAGAAAACGAAATCATCAGCTCTGTCATCGCGGCGGTGAAGGAGCTTTATGGTCAGGACGTACCTGAAAAGATGGTAGCCCTGCAGAAGACCAAGAGTAATTTCGAAGGTAACCTTACCCTCGTCGTATTCCCATTCCTCAAAATGTCAAAGAAGACTCCTGAGAGAACTGCACTCGAGATTGGTGACTACCTGAAGGAAAACTGCGCTAACGTTATCGCAGACTTCAACGTGGTTAAGGGTTTCCTCAACCTTTCTATCGCTCCTGCCGCTTGGGTAGGACTCTTGAACACCATCAACGCTGACCCTAAGTTCGGCGAGAAGCCAGTTACTGAGAACAGTCCGCTCGTCATGATCGAGTACTCTTCTCCTAACACCAACAAGCCTCTCCACCTCGGTCACGTGCGCAACAACCTCCTCGGCTGGTCATTGGCCCAGATCATGGAGGCCAACGGCAACAAGGTAATCAAGACAAACATCGTTAACGACCGTGGTATCCACATCTGTAAATCTATGCTCGCCTGGCTCAAGTGGGGCAATGGCGAAACTCCTGAGACTTCCGGCAAGAAGGGCGACCACCTCATCGGCGACTACTATGTAGCCTTCGACAAGCACTATCGTGAGGAAATCGCAGAGCTCAAGGCTCAGTACATGAAGGAGGGCATGGAAGAAGAAGCTGCCACAGAGAAAGCAAAGGCAGAGGCTCCATTGATCAAGGAGGCTCACGAAATGCTCGTGAAGTGGGAAAACAACGACCCTGAGGTTCGCGCTCTCTGGCAGAAGATGAACAGCTGGGTTTACGCTGGCTTCGATGAAACTTACAAGATGATGGGTGTAAGTTTCGACAAGATATATTATGAGTCAAATACTTACCTCGAGGGTAAGAAGAAGGTAGAGGAAGGATTGGAGAAGGGTCTCTTCTTCCGCAAGGATGACAACTCTGTTTGGGCTGACCTCACCAACGAGGGCCTCGACCAGAAGCTCCTGCTCCGTTCTGACGGTACTTCTGTTTATATGACTCAGGACATCGGTACTGCCGACCTCCGCTTCAAGGACTTCCCTATCGACAAGATGATCTACGTAGTAGGTAACGAGCAGAACTACCACTTCCAGGTGCTCTCTATCCTGCTCGACCGCCTCGGCTTCAAGTGGGGTAAGGACTTGGTTCACTTCTCTTACGGAATGGTAGAGCTGCCTAACGGTAAGATGAAGAGCCGCGAGGGAACCGTAGTAGATGCAGATGACCTGATGGCAGAGATGATCAAGGATGCTCGCCAGACAAGCGATGAGCTTGGCAAGTTCAAGGACATGAGCGAGGAAGAGCGCCAGGAGATTTCACGTATCGTGGGTCTCGGAGCGTTGAAGTACTTCATCCTCAAGGTAGATGCCCGCAAGAACATGCTCTTCAACCCAGAGGAGAGTATCGACTTCAACGGTAACACAGGTCCTTTCATCCAGTACACCTACGCTCGTATCCGCAGCATCATGCGTAAGGCTGCTGCCGAGGGCATTGAGATTCCTGCAGAGTTGGGCGCTGATGCTCCTATCAACGAGAAGGAGATCGACCTCATCCAGAAGATGAACGACTTCGCTGCAGCCGTAGCCGATGCCGGCAACAACTACAACCCTGGTGGCATTGCCAACTACTGCTACGAGCTGACCAAGGAGTTCAACCAGTTCTATCACGACTACAGCATTCTGAATGCTGAGAGCGAGGCAGAGAAGATTACCCGCCTGGTTCTCGCAGCCAATGTTGCCAAGATTCTGAAAAATGGTATGGCTCTGCTCGGCATCGAGGTTCCTGAAAGAATGTAAAATTTTAGGTAATTAGAAGTTATCAGGAGTATAGCACTCCTGAAAAACTTATCAAGATATAATTAACCTACAATTTAAAAATTGAATATTGACTATTGACAAATAATGAGCATCCCCAGAGCCAGACTTTGGGGCTTGCTCATTTCTTTTTTATATAGGTCAGTAATACCAATACAGAACTCTCGTATGCGGCTCTGTAAAACACAAATCATCTATCAAATAAAAGAAACGCAAATGAGTAAAATGCCAGTAAATCCTCCTTCATGGAGAAACGATACAGTCTTGCCTTTGCCCAATGAGGTGAAGGCGAACGCCTGGGCTGTGGATGCAGCCTGCTCCGGAAATCCCGGTCCGATGGAATACCAATGCATTGATCTTCAGACTGGTGCACAGGTTTTCCACTATGGTCCTATCCACGGCACCAACAACATCGGCGAGTTCCTCGCCATCGTCCACGCCCTCGCCCTGATGGACCAGAAAGGCATTACCGACAAGGTAATCTACAGCGACAGCGTAAATGCCCAGCTCTGGGTAAACAAGAAGCAATGCAAGACCAAACTGGAGCGTACTCCTCAAACCGAGCAGCTCTATCAGATCATCGCCCGTGCCGAAAACTGGCTCCGCACCCACCCCATCACCGTCCCTATCTTTAAATGGGAAACGAAGAAATGGGGCGAGATTCCAGCCGATTTCGGAAGAAAAGGATAAGACTTTTTACGTAAAACCGATGTAACTGCGATAGTACTTACAAGCAACAGCGACTATACTTACAAGGCGCAAAGACGTTACTGAGAGGTCGCCATGATAGTACTGCCGAGTCATAAAGCGGCTTATAGCGATTATTGCCTCACTATGGCACAATATTGCCCTTTACCAGGACAATAATTTGCCATTGCCAGGCACAAAACGACACGTCGGGAGGTTTATAAAAAGCACCACTCTTCTTTTTACTCTTCACTCTTCACCAAATCGGCTGAAACCCCGATAAACACTGGGGTTGCGAGTGGTGAAGAGTGGCGCATCACTCTTCACCACTCTTCACCCCTTTATCTTCGGATTACGCACGAAAATTAAATGAAAAATCGACCTGCTCGGTCTTTGAAGAAAGTCACGCAGATTTCGCAGATGACGCAGATTTTCCGGGTGAAGAGTGGGTGAAGAGAGGTGAAGAGTGGAGACAGCTCTTCACCCGTGCAAGTTTCTAAGCTACAGATATTTATGCCATTTCAGTGAAGAGTGAAGAGTATTTTTGAAAGTGGCTTGCATTCGGCCCAAAAATTTTGTTTCTCTGCACCGGCTATCGAAAGAGAAGTCATCTGTGTCTAAAAGACGGTCGTCTATTAAGACCCGCCGGAGGCTTAAATGATGGCAGACGCCGGTCATCAATGAAGCCCCCAAAAGGACTAGGACTGTTATTTTATCCTCCAGGATACGAAAATACAAAAATAATTTGGAGGTTTCAGGAATTAATCGTAAATTTGCACCAAATCTAAATAGATTCATAACTAGCTAACTTATAATTATTAATAATTCAACCAGACAATGAAACAAAAACATTTATTTTGGGGAGCTGCGGTTGCATTAACCTTCCTCTTCAGCGCATCAGCTATTGCACAACCTAGACACACCAAGAAAAAGGTGAAGAAGGTAGTGGAAACCAAAGTTGACGTCTGTCCATTTACCGACAAATGGGTAGAAGACGAAACTAAGTTTGAGGATCGCAAGGAAAAGGCGCACGCTACTTTCGTGCCTTATTCCTCTACTGCCACCATGCAGAAGGACGATTACTACAAATTCCCATGGCTCACTCCTAAGCACGCCAACTACCTTCTGCTCAACGGAAAGTGGAAATTCCACTATACAGCCGACTGGAAGCAGGGCAAGCCAGAAAAGGATGATTTCTGGGCTGACAACGCAGACGTTTCTTCCTGGAAGGAGCTCCAGGTACCTCTCAACTGGGAGATGGCGGGATATGATGTGCCTGTATATAATAATGTGGGCTATCCTTTCGAGAACAAACCGCCATTCATCACAGCCTTTAAGGATAACTTCGACAAGAATCCGGTAGGTTCTTATCGCCGTAACTTCAACCTGCCAGAGGGTTGGGAAACAGGCAAGCGTGTGTTCCTGCACTTCGACGGTGCCTGCAGCGCCATCGTGGTTTGGGTAAACGGAAAATATGCCGGCTATTCACAGGGTGCCAATACAGATGCTGAGTTCGATGTTACCAACCTCGTCCGCAAGGGCGACAACAACGTATCGGTTCGCGTTTACCGCTGGAGCGACGGCTCTTACCTGGAGGGACAGGATATGTGGCACCTCGGTGGTATTCACCGCGATGTTTATCTCGTAGCCACTCCAAAGACTTTCGTGGCAGACCATTACATCACATCTGCCCTGAACAAGGATTACACATCAGGCAACCTGAATGTTGACCTGACCATCGATAATGCAGCCAAGGAGAAATCTGAGAAGACGTTGGAGATCGAGCTCCTCGACCCTCAGGGCAAATCTGTCGGAAAGCAGTCTGCTCAGGTTGCCATGACTGCCAAGGATGCTCAGAAGAACTGTCGCCTTAGCTTCGACAACCTCACCGGTCTGAAGGCTTGGACCTCAGAGCAGCCTAATCTCTATACCGTTATCGTTCGCCAGAAGACAGGCGACCAGGAAGAGATGGTATTCTCTACCAAATACGGTTTCAGAGAGGTGACTATCAAGGATAAACTGGTTTATGTAAACGGCAAGCGAGTATTCTTCAAGGGTGTCAACACCCAGGATATTCACCCACTCTATGGTCACGCCATCGACGTGAAAACCATGCTTCGCGACGTAATCCTGATGAAGCAGGCTAACGTGAACACCGTTCGTACCAGCCACTATCCTCGTCAGGCTAAGATGTATGCGATGTTCGACTACTACGGATTGTACTGCATGAACGAGGCTGACGTAGAGTGCCACAACAACCACTCACTTTCCAACAACCCTACCTGGCGCGCTGCTTATGTTGACCGCACAGAACGCATGGTATTGAGAGACCGCAACCATCCTAGCGTGGTATTCTGGTCACTCGGTAACGAGTCGGGCGGTGGCGACAACTTCCAGGCTACCTACGATAAGGTGAAGGAGCTTTTGCCTGGTCGCGACGCTTGGGTTCACTACGAGGGCTACAAGCATGGTGCCAAGTACTCTGACTTCGGTTCAGACATGTATCCAAGAATCGAGGTGGTGAAGAAGCAGATGAACGGCCTCAACGACAAGCCTTACTTTATCTGTGAGTATGCTCATGCCATGGGTCAGGCTGTAGGTAACCTGCAGGAATACTGGGATCTCATCGAGGCAAGTACAGGTATTACCGGTGGCTGCATCTGGGACTGGGTTGACCAGGGAATCTACGATACACGCCGCATCCGCAAGGGACTTCCTTTGAAGGATCCTAAGACCGGACTCCACTACTACACATCCGGTTACGACTACACCAAGATGAACAACGGTTACAGAGGATTCCAGGGCGACTTCATGAGCAATGGTATCATTACTCCAGGAAGAGAGTGGACAGCTAAGCTCACCGAGGTGAAGTATGTTTATAGAGATGTGAACTTCGAATCTTTCTACAGCCGCGTGCTCACCCTGAAGAACAAGTGCGCATTCACCAACCTGGCTGATGTCTATGATCTCAGCTACGAGGTGCTCCGCAATGGCGTTTCTGTAGAGAAAAACCAGGTGGCTATCCCATCTGTATTGCCAGGCAAGACCTGCGACATCAACATCCCATACACCACCGCTGTAGATGATAAGGCGGAGTATGTCATCACCTTCAGCCTCGTTCTGAAGAAGTCAACTTCCTGGAGCAAGCAGGGTTATGAGATGGCTCAGCAGCAGTTCAAGCTTTCTGCAGAGAATGTAGCAGGCACATCTGTAGCCGACCCTACCTTCGTGCAGAAAGACCATGGCAAATTGCCAGCTATCGAGGAGAAGGGCAAGCTGAAGGTGAAGGATAACACCATCACCGGCAACGACTTCAGCATCACATTCGCAGAGGATGGAACCCTCGCCAACTGGACTTACCGCAATACCCAGCTCGTTCAGCCTAACGCAGGTCCTGACTTCAACGGTTTCCGCCGCATTGCCAACGATAACGTGAACCTGGGTGCTACAGGTGGTGTTGCCGAGAACGAGAATAAGGAAGAGGGTGCACTCACCGGCAAGAAGATGATGGTAAAGGCTCCTAAGAAGCAGGGCAAGAACGTGGTTGTGGAAACTGCCGTTACCAACGGTAAGGATACTCACCAGATTGCTTACATCATCTATCCTAACGGAACCGTGGATATGAAGGTAACAACCAACAATTCTTCTGAGGAAACCCGAAAAATTGGTATTGCCATGCAGTTTGCTCCTGGTTTCGAGAACGTGGAGTATTATGCCAAGGGTCCTTGGAGCAACTACATCGACCGCCAGAGAGGTTCGCTGTTAGGTTTGTACAAGACCACCGTGGATGGCATGTTCGAAGAGCAGAGTGCTCCTCAGACCATGGGCGACCGCCAGGGCCTCCGCCAGTTGACATTGGACAACAACAGCACGAAGTTGCAGATTACCACCGAGGGCATGGTAGCCTTCTCGTTGTCTCACTTCGATGATGCCCAGTTCAACTACGACGTATTCTATGGTGGCAAGCATCCTTACGACCTGGTACGCTCTAACCAGATTTTCGCTCACTTCGATTTCTGGCAGCGTGGCATTGGTAACCGCAGCTGTGGTGGTGATTCTTGTCTGCCACAGTACATGACTCCAACAGGAGCTCATGAGTTCACCTTGCGCTTCACTCCGATGGCGAAATAAGGAAATAGAATAAGATATAAAAAAGTGGGTGCTACACAAATTGTTGTAGCACCCACCTTTTTTTATATCTTGTCTTATTCTTATGTTTGAATGTTTAGTAATCCTGGATGTAGCCCTTGGTAAACATGTCATACGACAGGGCTTCCAGTTCAGCGAGCGTCATGTGCTCCACGGAATGCTCTATCTTGCGAATCAACTCGTCTCTCTTGAAATCATCGTTATCGCTCAGGCGCGATGTAAATCTATTGCTCATTTCTTTACTTTGAACTTTGAATGTTGAACTTTGAACTTTATGATTAGCTTTGGGGCTTCTATGAAACTATTGGCGTTCATAGATATTGATGACGTTTCCATCATACGCCTCATGGCTCACTAACCGTATATTATGAGGAAGCTTGGGTGCTGCTGTTCCGGCAGTTACCACGTTTTCCACATCTGTGGATAAAGATGTTTCTACCCTGATTTCATCCCATAATCCGGCATCGAGGAAAGCCTGATGGGTGATGGCTCCACCTTCTACTATCAGCGATTGCACCTTATTATTATATAGGTACTGCATCATCTGCTTCAATACCTCTTCCTTACCCTTGGAGAAATCCAAACCCTCGAAACAAGGATGATGGCGGTCGATGACCAGTCGCATCGGGTCCCTGCCGCTCCAGTCTCTCACGTTGAGCTGACTATGGTCACGCTCATCGGTGATTCTTCCCACCAGGATGGCATCGTTCTCGGCACGAAGCTTATGCGAAAGCATCTTGGTAAATGACGAAGAAATCGCCATACCCTGAAAATTATTATCTAGAAAACCATTCGCAGTCTGCGCCCATTTCAGGATGATGTATGGTCGCTGATGGGTATTGAAGGTGATGAAGCGCTTGTTCAGTTCGAGGCATTCCGCCTCTAGAACACCCACCGTTACCTCGATGCCTGCCTCACGAATCTTCTGGATACCACGCCCCTGAACCTTGGCAAAAGGATCCACGCAGCCGCAGACGCATCTCTTCACACCTTTTCTTACGATAAGGTCGGCACAAGGAGGCGTCTTGCCATAATGAGAACAGGGTTCGAGACTCACATAGATAGTGGCTTGGCTTAGCAGATGCTCATCTTCAGGCTTAACTGAAGCAAAGGCATTGACCTCAGCATGCCCCTCACCGCATCTTACATGATAGCCCTCGCCGATGATTCTGCCCTCTTCGCTCACGATGACGGCGCCCACCATCGGATTAGGCTTCGCATTCTGCCTACCGTTCTTAGCCAACTGCAGGCAGCGGCGCATGAACATTTCGTCTATCTCCTGCAGACTAAGCGGTTCGCCCGTCAGCGGATTCAGAAAAGATACTTTATTTCGTTCCATATTCTATTTTTCTTCGTTTTTCTTACTCATTTTCGATAAATTGTCGTACCTTTGCTCTCAAATCAAATCGCAACAAGCAATATCAAGATGAAAACGTATCAGCAACTTTGGCAATCCCTCACCCCACTTTATGATGCTGGCGAAGCACAGGCTATCGTCCGCACCGTGCTTGATGTGAAGTACGGAATGACTCTGACCGACATAATCTGCGGCAAAGTTAATGAAATATCTGCAGACGAGGAAAGAAAACTGGAAGAAATTATCATAAGACTGCAAAAAGGAGAACCTGTGCAGTATGTTTTGGGCGAAGCCGACTTTGCCGGTAGGCCCTTTCACGTGGAGCCAGGCGTGCTGATTCCAAGACCGGAAACCGCAGAACTCTGCCAATGGATAGAGAAGGATATGATCGAAAAATCAATCGTTTCTTCGGAAGATTCTCCAGAAGATTCTTCGGGAAATTCTCCTCAGGCGACAGACGACGCCAGTCTGATTCTTGATATTTGCACAGGATCCGGCTGTATTGCCATCACATTAGGACTCAACATTCCTAATTCAGAGGTTACAGGATGGGATATTTCGGAAGATGCCCTCCGAATAGCACAAGGAAATGTGGAAATGATGAAAGCCGGAAATGTCAGAATAGAACATCAGGATGCATTGGCTTTGCCAAAAGCAGCAGAGACTGATAACGAAAAAATGAAGGGCAACGATGATAAAGAGGTTGTGAAGCCCAAGGGTAAAGCAAAGACTCCTTCCACCCAAAAATGGGACCTCATCGTGAGCAATCCTCCTTATATCTGCGAAAAGGAGAAAGCGGATATGGAAAAGAATGTGCTGGAGCACGAACCGAGCCTCGCCCTCTTCGTTCCCGATGAAGACCCGCTGAAATTCTACAGAGCCATCGCCGAATATGCATCTTCAGCACTCAAATCCGGAAGAGCATTATACTTCGAGATTAATCCTATCTACGAAAAGGAGACCCGGGAAATGCTGCTAAAACTTGATTTCAAGGATATAGAAACCAAGGAAGATGCTTTCGGAAAGAAGAGAATGATGCGAGCTATAAAATAGTCTATTAGATAAGCGGATTGCAAATCTACCCAGAAAGTCCACCGCCAGGCGTCCCTGCGGATTTGCAATCCGCAGTAAAAAAAGGTTCGACCTATCAAAACCGGAGGATTTGTAATCCTCCCAATAAAACATAAATGCATTATGGAATATTATAACAACTCCAAGCGCCCCAAGAAGCCGATGACAGAGCAGCAGGCACTCCTGAAGCTCACCACTCTCTGCACACAAGCCGAACATTGCTCGCAGGAAATGCTCGATAAGATGAAGAAGTGGGAACTCCCAGAGGATGCCATCGCCCGAAATATGGAATTCCTGACCCAGAAGAAATTCATCGATGACGAGCGATTCACCCGCTTCTTTATCAACGACAAGATAAAATACAATAAATGGGGCCGAAGGAAAGTGGAACAGGCTCTCTGGATGAAGCACATCCCGAAGGAAATCTCCGACCCAATCTTCGAAGAAATCGAGGACGACATGTATTTGGAAACCCTCCTTCCTCTCCTAAAAAACAAATACAAAAACATCAAAGCCAAAAACGACTACGAACGCTCGATGAAACTCATCCGCTTCGCCCTCGGCAGAGGCTATGGTATGGATGTGATTCACAAATGCATCGACAAAATGAAAGAAGAAGATCTGGGAGACATCGATTTCGAAGACGACTTCTAAAGTATTGAAGTTTAGCGAGAAGAAGAATACATACGGCTAGAATAGCCGCATAGGAGACGCTCACTAAAGTTCTATGTAAACATAAGAATCTAATCATAATGTTCAAAGTTCAAAGTCCAAAGTAATAATATGAAGCTCAGCCTGTTAGGAAATATCATAGATTTTCTCTTTCCCCGTTACTGTGCCATCTGCGATGAGCGACTGTTGGGCACAGAGGAGATGCTATGCGCCACCTGTCTCCAGGACCTCCCGATTACCCCAACCTGGGAAGCCCCCTATGAGAACAATATGGCTAAGATGTTCTGGGGGCGCATTCCTATCGAAAAAAGCGTCGCCCTCTTCTATTATCACAGCCACTCCAATCCAAGTTACATCATCTACAAACTGAAATACCATCATCGTCCAGATACCGGAAACTATCTGGGAAGACTCATCGCCAGCAAAGGTATCGAATCAGACTTCTTCAAGGATATAGATGCCATCATCCCTATCCCCATCACGAAGTCAAGAAGGAAGACCCGCGGCTATAATCAGAGCGAGGAAATAGCCAGGGGAATACAGGAAAGAACCCATCTCCCCATTATCACAGATGCCATCCGACGAGTAACCTTCACCGAAAGTCAAACCCAAAAGGACAGATGGCAACGACTGGAAAACGTAAAGCATGTATTCCAGCTATCAGATACCTATCACGACAAAGACGGCAAACATCCCATCACCGATCTTGCCGGCAAGCATCTGCTTATCGTCGATGACGTCTGCACCACAGGCGCCACCCTCATCTCCTGCTGCAAAGAACTGCAGAAGGCAGGCAAGATGAAATTCAGCATCGCTACCATAGGATGGGCTGCAGAATAAGCACCAAATTTCTAGCCAACTTTCCAGCCAAGTTTCCCTTCAGCCCCCGCCCAGCCCCCACTTTGCAAGCCAATATCAAGCACAAGGTATAAAAAATCTATAATAAATGGCCTATTTATATGGATAACTCGTTTTTTTGTAGTACCTTTGCAAAGAAATAATAATAATTTAATCCTTATATGATTATGGACAAACTGAAGAAAGAATTCGCATCTAAGTTATTGAAGGTTAAGGCTATCAAATTGCAGCCTAACGATCCTTTCACTTGGGCTTCTGGCTGGAAGTCTCCTTTCTATTGTGATAATCGCAAGACATTGTCTTTCCCTGAACTCCGCAACTATGTGAAGCTCGAACTCGTACACGCCATCCTGGAGCAGTTCCCAGAGGCTGACGCTGTTGCAGGTGTAGCTACTGGCGCTATTGCACAGGGTGCATTGGTGGCAGACGAATTGAACTTGCCTTTCGTTTACGTTCGTTCTAAACCAAAGGATCATGGTATGCAGAACCTCATCGAAGGTGAGCTCAATCCTAAGGCTAAGGTTGTTGTTGTAGAGGATTTGATTTCTACAGGCGGCAGCTCACTCAAGGCTGTAGAGGCTCTTCGCAAGAACGGCAACGAAATTGTAGGTATGGTAGCTAGCTACACTTACGGTTTCCCTGTTGCGGAGAAGGCTTTCGCTGATGCTAACGTGAAGCTGGTTACTCTTACAGACTACGAGCACGTGGTAGAAGAGGCTCTCGAGACTGGTTACATCAAGCAGGAAGACGTAGAGTTGCTCCACGAGTGGCGCAAGGATCCTGCTAACTGGAAGAAGTAAATTTTTACCCATCAATAATGAGTACAAGTACATTCGAAAGTAATATCAAACAGATTCCTCACAAGCAGGAATCTGTTTTTAATACTTTGAGCGACCTCAACAACCTGCAGGTGCTCAAAGATCGCTTCGAGCAGGTGAAAGACCAGATTCCTGAAGACAAGAGAAAGGAAATGGAGAAACTCAAGGACCTGAGATTCGACAGCGACAGCATCACTATCAACGCTCCTATGGTGGGCGACCTCAAGATGCGCATCATCGACAGAGATTTTCCAAAAACCATCAAGTTTGAAACAGAGAACAGCCCTATCCCATTCAATTTCTGGATTCAGCTGCTCCCTACAGGAGAATTTTCTTGCAAGATGAAACTCACCATCAAGGCTGAGCTCAATATGTTTATCAAGGGTATGGTGAAGAAGCCATTGCAGGAAGGCATCGAGAAGATTGCTGATGCACTGGCGATGATTCCTTACCAGGATTAAAAATAAAGAAATTATGGCACATAAACTTTGGGAAAAGAACTTTGAAGTAAACAAGGAAATCGAACGATTCACCGTAGGTCGAGACCGTGAGCTCGACCTCTATCTCGCCAAATACGATGTGCTTGGCAGTATGGCACACATCACCATGCTCGAAAGCATCGGACTTTTGGAAAAGGATGAGCTTACCCAGCTCCTAGCAGAATTGAAGAATATCTACGCCATCGCCGAGAAAGGCGAATTTGTCATCGAAGACGGCGTGGAGGATGTTCATTCCCAAGTAGAATTGATGCTCACCCAGAAACTGGGCGATATGGGCAAAAAGATTCATTCAGGACGCTCACGCAATGATCAGGTTTTGGTAGATCTCAAGCTCTTCACCCGTCACGAGTTGAAGGAGATTGTTGATGCGGTCAAGATTCTCTTCGACGAGCTGATCCAGAAGAGCAACCAATATAAGAACGTATTGATGCCGGGCTATACCCACCTCCAGGTGGCTATGCCTTCATCTTTCGGACTCTGGTTTGGCGCTTATGCAGAAGGACTTGCTGACGATATGCTCTTCCTTCAGGCAGCCTACCGCATGACCAACCGCAATCCTCTGGGTAGCGCAGCAGGCTACGGCAGCTCTTTCCCTCTGAACCGCACCATGACAACCGAACTGCTCGGTTTCGACAGCATGGACTATAATGTAGTCTATGCCCAGATGGGTAGAGGAAAGATGGAGCGCAACGTAGCTTTTGCGATGGCTAGCGTGGCAGGAACCCTGGCAAAGATGGCTTTCGATGCCTGCATGTTCAACTGTCAGAACTTCGGCTTCGTGAAGTTGCCTAAGGAGTGTACCACCGGTTCAAGCATCATGCCTCACAAGAAGAACCCAGACGTATTCGAGCTGATTCGTGCCAAGAGCAACAAGCTCCAGAGCTTGCCACAGCAGATTATGCTCATCATGAACAACCTGCCTGTGGGTTATTTCCGTGATCTTCAGATTATCAAGGAAGTATTCCTCCCAGCTTTCGACGAGTTGAAAGACTGTCTGCAGATGGCTGCCTACATCATCAACAAGATGGAGGTCAACGAGCACATCCTCGATGATCCTCGTTATGATCCGATGTTCTCTGTGGAGGAAGTAAATCAGCTTGCCGCTAACGGAATGCCTTTCCGTGATGCTTACAAGACTGTGGGATTGGAAATCGAAGCTGGAGAATTCAAGCCTAACAAGGATATCCATCATACCCATGAGGGAAGCATCGGCAATCTCTGCAACGACAAGATCCAGTCACTTATGGAACAGACTCTCTCTGAGTTCCATTTCGAGCGTATGGAGAATGCAGAAAAGAATCTCTTGAAATAAAGGATATCCCTTGAAATCAAAGAGAATCTTGAAATCAAAGAAATCTCTTAATACATTAGAATCTTTTTGAACTCAATGAAGAAAAAAACATCTATATATAATCATATATATAATAAGGTGTATATATATAATAAGGTGAAGAGAATGGCAGCAAAAGCTGTGCTCTTCACCTTTTTGTGTATCTGTCTCATTCTTTCCTCCTCACTTCTGGCATCCTGCGATGCAGACAACAGCATCAGCACCCGATACCCATGCCAGTTTATCTTCCGAACCATCTACCATCCAGGAAGCAGCATTGAGACTGCTCTCAAAGGAGCCGGCACCTACACTATGATTAGTGCCAAAAAGGTAAATGGTGCCTGGAATATCTATTCCACCCTCAACGATGGCAAGAGCCATACTGAAACCATCGTCCTCTCTACAGCCAAGGAAAACTATGCCAACTATAGCCATCTAGGAGCAGGAAACGACCTGAAGGATGCCACCAAGAATGGTTTCATCCTAGGCACAACCAACTTCAATGGCTATGTAGCATGGGACAGGCAATGCCTGAACTGCATCCTGCAATATGGCGGTACCAACTATCCACTGGAGTGGACAGGCAACAGACAATCGGTCATCTGCAACAAGTGCAAAAGAGTATATAGCCTTGAAAATGGTACCATCACAAGCGGTGGACAGGGAAAAGAAGATAAAATGCTGATGCAATATCGGGTAACCTACACAGGTATTGGCAGCGTGCTGACAGTAGGAAATTAGGTTTCTACGAGAAAAAATGCACGTTTTTGAAGAAAAATGGCGTATTTTTTCTTAAAAGTTGTAAATCCATTTGGTGGAACCGGGAAATTATATTACCTTTGCACTCGCAATTAAGTAACGCGGAAATAGCTCAGTTGGTAGAGCACAACCTTGCCAAGGTTGGGGTCGCGGGTCCGAGTCCCGTTTTCCGCTCCAACTCTAACGTTTACCATGCCGCAATGGTGGAATTGGTAGACACGAGGGACTTAAAATCCCTTGGCCAGTAATGGCTGTGCGGGTTCGAGTCCCGCTCGCGGCACTCCTCCCTTAAAATTTTTCTTATGAAAAAATTTGCATACATCATATTTCTTATTTCATCGATTTTACTAACATCATGTGGTGTCAGTAGTGGTCACTTTAAACTTGAGGGCAAATTTTTAAATATGAATCAAGGTGAATTTTATGTTTATAGCACAGATGGCGGCATGGAAGGCATGGATACCATCAAAGTTGTAGGCGGTAGATTCACATATGAGATGCCCTGCCATGACGATTGTACGCTGATGATCGTTTTCCCAAATTTCTCTGAGCAACCTATCTTTGCAGAATCAGGAGAATCTGTGGAGCTGAAAGGCGATGCTTCCCACTTGAAGGAAATGGAGGTAAAGGGCACCAAGAACAATGAGTTGATGACCAAATTCCGCAAATCAATTCTTGGCAATACTCCGCCACAGGAAAAGAAACAGGCAGAACTCTTCATAGAAGATAACTCAAAGTCGGTAGTAAGCCTCTTTCTCATCAAGAAATACTTCATTGCCACCCCTCAACCAGATTACAAGAAAGCGTTCTCTCTCCTTACTCTGTTGGAGAAAGAACAGCCTAAGAATATTCAGGTAGGTAAACTGAAGCAGCAGATTTCTGCAATGAAAGACGCAGGAATTGGCACCAAATTACCAACTTTCACGTCATACGACACAAAAGGAAAGCTCATCTCCAGCACAGAACTGACCAGTTCACCTGTTGCAGTCATCTATACCTGGGCTACATTCAATTATGACAGTCAGGACATACAGAGAGAGTTGAAGAAGCGTCAACGCTCATCACAAGGCAAACTCAAGCTGATGGGCTTCTGCCTGGATGCAAGCAAGAGCAGCTGCCAGGAGAATATGAAGCGCGACTCTATCAACTGGGCTGTAGTATGCAATGGAGAAATGCTGGAAGACAAGACTTTGAAGAAGTTGGGACTCACTTCAATGCCCGACAACATCATACTTCAAAATGGAAAAATAACAGCCCGAGGCCTTAACAAGCAAGATCTATACAACAAACTAGACCAACTGCTGAAATAATACCGCGAGCTCTAACCTTCTAAAAAAGAGCTTATGTTAGTAAAAACCTATTGTGCAGCAGTCAACGGACTGGAAGTCACGACTGTAACTGTAGAAGTCAGCCTCAACACAGGCGTAATGTATCACCTTACGGGCCTAGGCGACGAAGCGGTCAGGGAAAGCCGTAACCGTATCGCAGCAGCCATGCAGTATAGCGGCTATAAATTTCCAATAGCCGACATTACCATCAACCTGGCACCCGCCAACCTGCGCAAGGAGGGCAGCAGTTTCGACCTTCCTTTAGCCATCGGCATTTTAGGTGCCAATGGCAATATCCCCGACGATCATCTCAAAGAATACATGATGGTGGGCGAATTGAGCCTTGACGGCACATTGCAACCTATCAAGGGAGCTCTGCCTATCGCCATCAAGGCAAGGTCTGAACACTACAAAGGTCTGATTATACCAGAACAAAACGCCCGGGAAGCTGCCGTTGTGAACAATCTGGAGGTTTATGGAATGAAAAACCTCTTTGATGTCATACAGTTTCTTGGCGACAAATCATCCCCCACCCCAACCATTGTAGATACTCGCAAGGAGTTTTACGAGAACCAGGTTCATTGCGACTACGATTACGCAGACGTAAAGGGCCAGGAAAACGTGAAGCGTGCCTTGGAAGTAGCCGCTGCCGGCGGTCACAATCTCATCATGGTAGGTCCTCCCGGCTCGGGAAAATCTATGATGGCAAAGCGTCTCCCCTCCATTCTTCCACCCCTTACTCTCTCAGAAAGTCTGGAAACTACCCAGATACATTCCATAGCTGGCAAATTAGGCAAAAACGTATCCCTCATTGCCCAGCGCCCTTTCAGAGCGCCTCACCATACCATCTCGCAAGTAGCACTAGTAGGTGGAGGAACTTCTCCACAACCCGGCGAAATATCTCTTGCCCATAATGGCGTGCTTTTCTGCGACGAATTGCCAGAGTTCAACAAAACCACCCTGGAAGTTTTGCGCCAACCTCTGGAAGACCGCCACATCAACATCAGCAGAGCCAAATACGCCATTGATTACCCTTGCTCGTTCATGTTTGTAGCAAGCATGAACCCATGTCCTTGCGGCTACTATGGTGACCCTACGCATCATTGTGTCTGTACCCCGGGACAGATACAACGCTACATGAACAAGATTTCCGGTCCGTTACTCGACCGCATCGATATCCAGTGCGAAATCAGTCCTGTACCTTTCAAGGACATCTCCAAGGCAGCCCCAGGAGAACCAAGTGCCAGAATCAGGGAAAGAGTAATCAGAGCCCGAGAGATTCAGGCAGAAAGATTCAAGGATTTCAAGGGAATACACTGTAATGCCCAGATGACGGAACGTATGATTCATCAATTTGCGGAACCAACAGAGGAAGGAATCAATCTCCTCAGAATGGCAATGGAGAAACTATCCCTTTCTGCACGTGCCTACAACCGTATCTTGAAAGTTGCCCGCACCATTGCCGACCTTGCCGGAAGTCAGCAGGTAGAACCTCAACACCTGGCAGAAGCTATCGGATATCGGACACTAGATAGGGGAGATTGGGCAGAAAGAGGACACTTCTAAGATAATTATCAGCCAAAACATATAAGAAAATCGTCTAAAGAAGGGGTATTTTTATTGCACAGGGGGTATTTTCTATCAAATATCCCCATTTTAAAAACAAAATACACCCCGATAAGATAATTTTTACCCCCTTACAAGCAGAGAAACACGTACCTTTCCAATCGTAAAACAGACGTTATCACAACGTAGGTATAACACAACAAAAAATAAACTTTTAAAATTTCAAGACTATGGATAGTATTTTTAGAATTACAGAAGTTATCAAGAAAGTAGGTTTCGCGATTCTTATCGCAGAGTTGGCTGTTATCGCTTACTTGAACGTGATGTAATCATCACCCGATAAAGAAAAATAAGACACGTTATAATATATAAAGTAAGATATATAAAGGAGGAAGTTTTCTACTTATTAAGGTAAGAAGATTGATTATTAAAACAGCAAGACTCAAGACAATAGTAAATGATAATGATTGTGCTACCCTTATCAGAAAGACCTGAAGGGCAAGCACAAAAAAGGCTCGGGCTGGAAAGCTAGAGCCTTTTTTAGTATCTGAATTTTAGAAATTACACCTTAATTATATATATAAAGGAGAAAAAGGACACCTAATTATTCCGCATTTCCAACATTTTTTTGTAATTTTGCACCCAAATAACAAAAATATATTAGCTAATATGGAACAAAAGAATTTCAAACGTACCACTGTTACGGCAGCATTGCCTTACGCTAATGGTGGTGTGCATATCGGGCACCTGGCAGGTGTTTATGTGCCAGCCGATATCTATGTACGCTATCTTCGCCTTAAAAAGCAAGACGTTGTTTTCATCGGCGGTAGCGACGAGCATGGTGTACCTGTTACTATCCGTGCCAAAAAGGAAGGCATTACCGTACAGGAAGTAGTGGATCGCTATCACAACCTCATCAAGAAGAGCTTCGAGGATTTCGGCATCTCCTTTGATGTTTACAGCCGCACAACTTCTAAGGTTCACAATAAGTTTGCTTCTGATTTCTTCCGTACTCTTTACGATAAGGGCGTTTTGGAAGAGAAAGTAGAAGAGCAGTTCTGCGATGAGGTTACCGGCGAGTTCCTTACCGACCGTAACATCGTGGGTACCTGCCCTCGCTGCGGTGCAGAAGGTGCATACGGCGACCAGTGCGAGAAATGTGGTGCAACCCTCTCTCCAGAAGAGTTGATTAACCCTACCAATAAGAACAACCCTGGTCATGGCCTCGTCAAGAAGCCTACCAAGAACTGGTATCTCCCACTGGGCAAGTATCAGGATTGGTTGAAGCAGTGGATCCTGGAAGGTCACAAGGAGTGGCGTTCCAATGTTTACGGACAGTGCAAGAGCTGGTTGGATATGGATCTGCAACCTCGTGCGATGACCCGCGACCTGGATTGGGGTATTCCTGTTCCTTTAGAGGGAGCAGAAGGCAAGGTTCTCTATGTCTGGTTTGATGCTCCTATCGGCTACATCTCCAATACCAAGGAGCTTTGCGATGCACAGCCAGAGAAATGGGGTACATGGCAGAAGTGGTGGCAGGATCCAGAGACACGTCTCGTTCACTTCATCGGTAAGGACAACATCGTGTTCCACTGCATCATCTTCCCTACCATGCTGAAGGCTCACGGCGACTATATCCTGCCGGACAACGTACCAGCCAATGAGTTCCTGAATCTTGAGGATGATAAGATTTCTACCTCTCGCAACTGGGCAGTATGGTTGCACGAGTATCTCGTAGATTTGCCAGGCAAGCAGGATGTCTTGCGCTATGTATTGACAGCCAACGCTCCAGAGACCAAGGACAACAACTTTACCTGGAAGGATTTCCAGGAGCGCAATAACTCTGAGTTGGTTGCCGTTTATGGTAACTTCGTAAACCGTGCTCTCCAGCTCACCAAGAAGTACTGGGGCGGCGTGGTTCCTGCCTGCGGCGAATTGCAGGAGGTTGACCAGAAGGCTATCGCTGAGTTCAAGGATGTGAAGGAGAAGGTTGAGCAGTATCTCGACGTATTCAAGTTCCGTGAGGCTCAGAAGGAGGCTATGAATCTGGCACGTATCGGTAACAAGTACATCACAGAGTGCGAGCCTTGGAAGGTTTGGAAGACCGATGCTAAGCGTGTGGAGACCATCTTGAACATCTCCCTCCAGCTGGTTGCCAACCTTGCCATCGCCTTTGAGCCATTCCTGCCATTCTCATCAGAGAAGCTCCGCAAGATGATCAATATGCCAACCTTCGAGTGGACTCAGCTTGGCAGTACAGAGCTCCTCAAGCCTGGCACCCAGCTTGGTGAGCCAGAATTGCTCTTCGAAAAGATTGAGGATGAGGTGATAGAGAAGCAGCTCCAGAAGCTCGCTGACACCAAGAAGGCTAACGAGGAAGCTTCTTACAAGGCTGCCCCTATCAAGCCAGAGGTTAGCTTCGATGATTTCGAAAAGCTCGACATCCGCGTAGGTCACATCCTGAACTGCGAGAAGGTGAAGAAGTCTAAGAAGCTCCTGAAGTTCACCATCGATGATGGCTCAGGCGTAGAGCGTACTATCTGTTCAGGTATCGCTGCATACTATGAGCCAGAGCAGCTGATCGGCAAGGATGTACTCTTCGTTGCCAACTTTGCTCCTCGCAAGATGATGGGTATTGAGAGTCAGGGTATGATTCTCTCTGCCGTTAACTTCGATGGCTCACTCAATGTTACCTCTCTCTTGGGTCAGGTAAAGCCAGGAAGTCAGGTAGGATAATCGTTTCGAAAAAAGCTCTATATCTTCAATACTGAGGATATAGAGCTTTTCTTTTCAGCTAAAGGAGTAAAAGTAGTATAATCAACTAAAGTCCAAATCGATAGCCTACCGTAAAGGTGAATACCTTGTTCTTGGAATCTCCGCCATCTACCTTATTCACCTTGGTCAAACCGATATGATAGCGGGCATCCAGAATCACATTCATATACTCATACGATAAACCTACAGGAATAGACACATTCACCTTCTTGGCAGCGTATGTGCTTTCCACATCCCGGCTTTCCTTGTAAAGAGTAGAACCCGTCTTACTATCCTTCTCCAAATCAGTTTCTTCCGACAGCATCTTGCCATCTCCACACAAGAACCCCACCTGTGCACCAGCCATAATGGCAAACTGAGGAGCCACGTATGCCTTCAGCATCAAAGGCACCTGAACATAGTCAAGATTCAGGCGATGATCCTTCACACCCGTATATTTCTTGATTCCATTATTACCAGCATCCCCCTGTACAGCCATCTCATAATCACCCCAGCGGGCACCCTGACGGGCATAATAAGCACCCAGAGAAACACCCAGGTAATCTGTGGCACGATACTCCACATCGAGTCCACCCAGGAATCCTGCCTTACTCTTGGATTTCACCTCCCTGTTGTTTTCCGTTGCCAGATAGATGGAATTATCACTCAGATTGGCAATAGCCACACCTACTCGGGGTATCACCGAGAATTTACCTACAGGATTCTCCCCACCTTGCGCCATTGCCCCCATAGCAGAAAGCATCAGCATCATCACGATAGCAATATTCTTTTTCATCATTTTCGTTTTTTGATTATTTGAATTACACCTTTTATATATAGAGAAATAAACTCAATCCTATATATAGATAAACTCAAAATTACCAAGAATATTGCATCCATACTGAATAAGGATTCAATAAAATCAAGCAAATCGCATTAAAAAACAGAAGCAAAAGCTATACAAAACTACCATTCTGTGACTTTTTCCATCATTTATCCTCAAAAAATAAACAAAAGATAGTAGATTATAGAAATATTTGTGTAATTTTGCAAACGAAAACAAATGAAGGTTATCAGATTCAAAAACTGCATTTTTATAATAATCCTATTTTCCGCAACACTATAATTTAATGTTTTTTATAAGCACCTGAGCAACAAAAAGTTGCTCAGGATTTTGCCATGTCAGAAATTTCACTTATCTTAGTGTTGCAAAATAAAAACAAACAAAAT
>OLIL01000118.1_pt1 | contig 78714 bp, 78 predicted proteins | sample 1609701 | NCBI WGS metagenome assembly OLIL01 (sample SAMEA4350146, study PRJEB24818) | metagenome | biome: human; feature: gut; material: faeces | place: Denmark | collected 2013-09
GTAAACCTGTACGGATCGTGGATCTGGCTGAGCGTATGATCCGTCTGAGCGGGGTGAAGGGAATCGAGATCCGGTTCACGGGATTGCGAGACGGGGAGAAGTTGTATGAGGAGGTACTCAATGAGGAGGAAACCTCCAAGCCTACTTTTCATCCGAAGATCAAGATCGCCCAAGTCCGTGCGTATGATTATGCTGACGCCAATCTGCGGATTGATGCCTTGGTACATGCTTGTGCCGTGGAGGGGGATATGCAGATCGTGAAGCGGATGAAGGAGATTGTTCCCGAGTTCAAGAGCCAGCATTCTAAATACGAGGTTCTGGATAAATAAATTGTAGAAAAATAAATAAGATGTAAAAAGAAGGTCTCTCATTGCGGGGGACCTTTTTTTATGAGATAAGCGTTGTCTTTGGGATAGTATTTCGTATTTTTGCTCATACAATTTAATTAGTGTTGTTTGTGATAAGATGAAGGAATGAGTATGGTACGAATAAGAAAGATATTGCTGGTTGTTGTGTCTGTGTTGGTCGGGATCTTTTTCATACTTCCCTTGATCGGGGTTGGTATACTGAAATGGGCGGTCTTACCTCCGGAAAAGCTGACACCGCTGGTCGTAGAAAAAACAAACGAATTCATAGAGGCGCACCTGGAATGTGAGCGGGTGGAGTTGACTTATTTCGAGACGTATCCTTATCTGGGAGTGAAGTTGACAAATGGGCGTTTGATCTCACATCAGGCTGAGGATTCTATAGAACATCAGGAGGATTTGATGATTCCTTCGGATTCTTTGCTGTCTTTCAAAAAAGCGATCGTCGTATTTAACCCTACGGATTATCTGTTTAGCGGGAAAGTGACGATTCCTCGGGTTATCATGGATAGTATCCGTTTTTATGGTTATGTGAATGAGGAGGGAAAGGCGAATTGGGAGATTTATCAAAGTGAGATGGATTCGGTAGACGAATCATCGTCATCTCCATTGCCTAAAATAGATTTGCAGCAAGTGCATATTACGAATGGGCACTTTGTCTATGATGACCGGCAGCAGGATTTATATACGGCGATCGATGGTTTCTTTTTACATATAGACGGCCTTTTGACCCAACGAGGAAATAAGTTGGATGTGGAGACCGGTTCTTCCTCGATCGTATTCCGTAGCCCGTCTTATTCTTTGGCGAATAAGTTAGCGTTACGCTTCAAGGGACGTTTGTTGTTGGCTGACGGACTTCGTCGGATTGGGTTGAGGGATGCGGAGTTGCTGGTGAATAACCTGCCTTTTACGGCGGATGGCTTTATGGTGCCGGCTACCGAGGATAATCCGTCACGGATCGATATGACTTTCGGGTTGAAGGTTTCCGATATGAATGATCTCTTACATTTTATTCCGGATGAATATTTTAAGGATCGGGATAAAACACTTGCTGAGGGACGTATTATTTTGGAAGGGGATATCCGTGGAGAATTAGGGGATAGTATTGTTCCGACCGTGAACTTATGCTGCAAGATAGAGGATGGTTCTTATCATGTAAAAGGTATTGAACAGGGGATCGATACCTTGCGCATGGACATGGATTTACATTTGAATGGCGCTTACCCAGATTCTTCTTATGTCTCTTTGGAGGAGCTGACATTGATCGGGTTGAATACCTCGCTGACCATGAGTGGCGAGGTTAGGGATATCTGGAGGAATCCCGCGATTCGGGCGGAGATGAAAGGGCAGGTCGATTTTACCCGTTTGGCTAAAGAGTTCTTGAATCCCGACACACTGCTGCTGGAGGGTACCATGATGGCTGATTTATCTACGGTGTTTAAGGTGGATGATATCGTGAATAGCCGCTTCGCCAAGGTCAAATCATCCGGCAATTTGACGGTTGATCGCTTCAAGGCGTTTAGTAAGCCGTTAGGCGTGGATATGTATATCGCTGGGGCGAATCTGTTTGTAGGATCTACGGAAAATGAAAGTAAATATCTGAATGCGAAAGGATTGTTGAGCGCTAATCTATCGGTGGATACCTTGAATATAAAGTATAAGGATGAGATCAGTACGAATATCGGTGGATTGAAGATGGTAGCCAATACGACGCCGGTTATTGATACAACGGCTGTTATCCCTATGACCGCAGGGTTGGAATTTGATCATTTACGCACCAAGTTGCCGGATTCTACCTGGATGGTGGCCGGTAAGACCGTGTTGAAAGGGGGCATCAAGGCTTCTTCTACAGATAAGCGGATCCCTATGGCGGGAGCTACGATCTCGGTGGACACCTTAAAATATATTCTTATCCCTTTACGGACGGGTATGGTTCTGACGGAAAGCCAGTTCTCTTTGGAAGCATTACCTTATCGGCAAGCGATCCGTCAACAACGTGAACGCCGTATTGCCGCCGGTGATACCTTGCGCAGGCGCACGCAGACCACCCGAAGGGCGAATAGACAGCGGTCGCAAGTGGATTCGGTCGCTTCCTCAAACAGTGTCTTACGCCAATGGGAGGCTCGGGGACAAGTGAGGTTTAAGCAATTGAGGGGCTTTAGCCGCTTATTCCCCATTCCGATGTATATTGATGAGACAAGCGTGAAATTCAATACTAACAATATGACGTTGAGTGGTGCCCGCCTGCATTTAGGAAAGAGCGATCTTACTTTGAGCGGAGAGCTTAGCGACATCCGGCGGGCCATGCTACGGGGAGGAAAGCTGAAAGCGAATTTCGAGTTGGAATCCGATCTGATCGATTGTAACCAGTTGATGCTAGCTATAGGTAAAGGTTTGCAGTTTTCTGATCAATTGGCATCCAATTCGGTTGGGGCCTTCTCGGAAGACAGTATCTCCGTACTGGAGACGGATCATCTATTAGCGAATACCGTGGATAGTGTCGCTACGGATTCGATCTCTCAACTATTTGTCGTTCCGAAATTCTTGGATCTGACGCTTCATACAAATGCTAAAAAAATAGATTTTAAGGATCTGAAGTTGGAGGATGTGAAAGGTGAGGTTGTAATCCGGGATCAAAGTATCAATCTGAGCGATTTATGTATGAGCTCGAATATCGGTTCCGGAGATCTGACGATGGTTTATACGACCAAAACAGATCAAGAGGCGACTATGGGATTTGAGTTGTCTTTAAATGATATTTTAGTGGAACGGTTAATCAGTTTATTCCCGGATATCGACACATTGGTCCCTATGCTTCGTTCGTTCGAAGGCATGGTAGATTGCCAGATGACGGCGACTTGCAAGGCGGATTCTACGATGTCCGTGTTGCTGCCGTCTGTAAATGCCTCTTGCTACCTGAGCGGAAAGAATATGGTGCTGCTGGATGGTGAGACATTTACCGAGATATCGAAGACGTTGATGTTCAAGAATAAAAAACGGAATATGATTGATAGTATAGCGGTAGATTTAGCGATCCATGATAACAAGATCGAGGTATTCCCATTCTTGGTGGAGATGGACCGGTATAAAGTAGCCGTAGGAGGAACGCATAATTTGGATATGACGTTCGATTACCATCTCTCGGTTTTAAAATCGCCGGTACCGTTTAAGTTGGGTATCGATATAAAAGGGAATCTGGATGATTTCAAGTTCAAGATAGTGAAATGTAAATATAAAGATTTCTTGAAACCTGCCAAGCAAGCGGAACTGGATAGTACCCGCAGGAATGTGCGTGAGGAGATACGCGAGACGATCCGGAAACAAATAAGAGAGGCCGCTCCCGAATTAGGAAACAGCCTCTCTGAGATTCATCCACATACACACGGTCACGTTGAGGAATCAACGTGATCCATACATTTGCTCGTAATATTTCATGTAATCTCCACCGGTGATATCCTCTACCCATTTTTGGTTCTCAAGATACCAACGGATGGTTTTTACGATACCGACCTCGAAGCAGGTCTCTGGTGTCCAGCCTAATTCGTTGGTAATCTTCGTCGGGTCGATGGCGTATCGTTGATCATGGCCCAGACGGTCTTTTACGAATGTAATCAAGCTGTCGTTGATCCAGTCGATAGAGATTTGTCCATCGGCACCGATCTCTTTTTTCTTTAATACTTGGCGATATTCCGGTTGTTCGGTCATTAGTTGATGGATCGTCCGGATCGTGAGTTTCACGATCTCGATGTTCTGCTTCTCGTTATGACCGCCTACGTTGTAAACCTCTCCCACACGCCCGTGGTGGATTACGGCGTCGATCGCCTTGCAATGATCCTCTACATATAACCAGTCGCGTATGTTTGTGCCGTCACCATATACAGGTAGGGATTTACCTTCCAATATGTTCTTTATGATTAAGGGAATCAATTTTTCCGGGAAATGGTAAGGTCCGTAGTTGTTGGAACAACGGGTAATAGATACCGGCATCTTATACGTCTCGTGGTAAGCCTTTACGAATAAGTCCGCGCTTGTTTTGGAGGCGCTGTACGGGCTCCGGGGATCTAAAGGCGTGGTCTCGTGGAAATAACCTTCGGCGCCTAGGCTTCCATAGACCTCATCGGTAGAGACTTGATGGAAACGTACACCTTCACGCCATACCGGATAACCTGTCTCGGCCTTACCGGTAACCCATGCTTTTCGTGCGGCATCCAATAGGTTTTGTGTACCAAGGATGTTGGTTTGCAGGAATAGCTGGGGATTTTCGATGCTTCGGTCTACATGACTTTCAGCGGCGAAGTTCACGACATAATTGAAGTTGTATTTCTCGAATAGCTGGTCGGCCAAGGCACGGTCGCAAATATCGCCTTTCACGAACTCGCAACGTACTCCATCGATATCCTCGGCGATGGTGCCCAAATTACCTGCGTAAGTCAGCAAGTCTAGGACAACGATCTTGATATCGTCATATTTCGCCAGCATGTGTTTGATGAAATTGGCACCGATAAAACCGGCGGCGCCGGTAACTAGGTAAGTTTTCATATCTGTACAGTGTTTAGTATTTGAAATTAAGCTCAGCGTCTTTCAGCGATGGAGCCTTGGTGTCTTTCTCGGATAGGTTGATCGATTCCGGATCTGTGATGCTCCAATCTACATGGACCGTGGGATCGTCATAGCGGATTCCCCGTTCATGCGTCGGAGCATATGGATTATCTACTTTATAGGTAAAGATAGCCTCGTCGCTTAATACATGGAATCCGTGGGCGAATCCCTGTGGAATAAATAACTGGCGTTTATTCTCGTCCGATAACTCTACAGCTACATATTTGCCGAATGTGGGCGAGCCTTCACGTATATCTACGGCTACATCCAATACCCGTCCTTTGATCACCCTGACTAATTTAGATTGAGAATAGGGCGCTAGCTGATAGTGTAATCCTCGTAATACGCCTTTAGAGGAGCAAGATTCGTTGTCTTGCACGAACTGGATTTTTCCTATATGCTCCTCGAATTCCGCTTGCTTAAAAGCTTCCATAAAGTATCCGCGCGCATCTTTCAATACCTTTGGCTCAATGATCCATACGCCCGGTATTACAGTTTCTGTATAAGTCATTTTTTCGTTATTTATCTATTTGATAGGCAAAGGTAAGCTCATTTTCTCTACTTCTATAATATTCGGAGGGAAAAATAAAAAAGAAAGGAAAAGTTTGGTAATTCCAATATTATTATCTTTCTTTGCACTCGCAAAACGAAAGTAGTTGTTTTGTGTTGAAATTATGGTTCCTTGGATGAGTGGCTTAGTCAGCGGTCTGCAAAACCGTGTACGGCGGTTCGAATCCGCCAGGAACCTCTTGGTAATTGAAAATTACTTTTATTTTTGATTGATTCGGTTCCTTGGATGAGTGGCTTAGTCAGTGGTCTGCAAAACCATGTACGGCGGTTCGAATCCGCCAGGAACCTCGGAGGAAAGCCTCGAAGTTGTTTGTAATGAACGCTTCGAGGCTTTTTTTGTTTTGTCCGTCCGTAACTCTCGCCGGGTTGTCGGGCGGTTCGCTGTTTTCATGGCTTCCCTTGGCCGGATCCTTAGGGGGATTTGTGGTTTTCCTCTTGAGGTATTTATCTTCTAATGGCTGTTGCATGATCGTCCACCATCCGTTGCATGATCATGCAACAGTTGGTGGACGATCATGCAACAGATGGTGGATAATGAATGTCTCAGGAGGAAAGGCGTAATAGGACAAGGGAAGATCCTTTAAAAGTATCGTGATAAGGAAGAATATTTGCCCAGTGTGTTTATGCTTCCCGAATTTATTACTACCTTTGCGCCACTCAATTAAATAATCATAATTGCATGCACGAGAAACTTATTATTCTTGATTTCGGCTCGCAAACAACCCAGCTTATCGGCCGTAGGGTCAGAGAGTTGAATATGTATTGTGAGATCGTTCCTTATAACAAATTCCCGCATGACGCTACCGACGTGAAAGGTGTGATCCTTTCCGGAAGTCCTTATTCCGTATACGACGAGAATGCCTTTAAGGCTGATTTGACCGAGATACGGGGGAAGTATCCCGTCTTAGGTATTTGTTATGGAGCGCAGTTTCTAGCTTATACATCCGGAGGTAATGTGGAACCGGCTAATTCACGTGAGTATGGACGTGCTAATTTGTCGCACATTGATGGTGAGGATGAATTACTGAAAGGGATCCATGTGGGTTCACAGATATGGATGTCTCATGGGGATACGATTACCGTATTGCCGGATAATTTCAAGGTGATCGCCAGCACGGACGACGTGAGGGCTGCCGCTTACCATGTGGAAGGTGAGCAAACGTGGGGCGTTCAGTTTCATCCGGAAGTATTCCATTCGACAGACGGTACGAAGTTGCTGGATAACTTCTTGAATATTTGCGGATGCGCCAAGGATTGGACACCGGCTTCCTTTATCGAATCTACCGTAGCTGAGTTGAAGGAGCAATTGGGAGATGACAAGGTGATCTTGGCTCTTTCCGGCGGTGTGGATTCATCTGTTACGGCCGTATTGCTGAATAAGGCGATCGGTAAGAACTTGACTTGCATTTTCGTGGATCATGGTTTGCTGCGCAAGAATGAGTTCGAGAACGTAATGAGGGATTATGAGCATTTAGGATTGAACGTGATCGGCGTAAACGCAAAAGATAAGTTCTATAAAGAACTAGCGGGCGTTACGGAACCGGAGAAGAAACGTAAGATCATCGGCAAAGGATTTATCGATGTCTTCGATGAGGAGGCGCATAAGCTGAAAGATATCAAGTGGCTGGGGCAAGGTACGATTTATCCGGATGTGATCGAGTCGCTGTCTATCACAGGTACGGTTATCAAGAGCCATCATAATGTGGGCGGACTTCCGGATACGATGAACTTGAAACTCGTCGAGCCGCTTCGTCTTCTTTTCAAGGATGAGGTTCGCCGTGTCGGTATGGAGTTGGGTATGCAACCGCATTTGATCAAGCGCCATCCGTTCCCGGGACCGGGATTGGGTATCCGTATCTTGGGTGATATCACGCCGGAAAAGGTACGTATCCTGCAAGACGCTGACGATATCTATATGTCATTGATGCGTGAGTGGGGACTTTACGATAAGATTTGGCAAGCTGGGGTAATCTTACTTCCGATTCAATCCGTAGGTGTAATGGGCGATGAGCGTACCTATGAGAATACGGTAGCTTTACGTGCGGTAACTTCCACGGACGCTATGACCGCCGATTGGGCGCAGCTTCCGTACGAGTTCCTCGCCAAAGTTTCCAACGAGATTATCAATAAGGTGAAAGGCGTAAATAGAGTCGTGTACGACATCAGCTCGAAGCCGCCTGCAACCATCGAGTGGGAGTGACATTTGTCTTAGGTATAACAAAGTGTAAAATCAATAAAATTTAAAAGTCACATGAAGCAAGATATGATTGTTATCTTGGATTTAGGTAGTCATGAGAATACGGTGTTGGCTCGTGCTATTCGTGCGTTAGGCGTTTATAGTGAGATTTATCCGCATGACATCACGGTTGAGGAATTAAAAGCCTTGCCAAACGTGAAAGGTATCATTATCAATGGTGGCCCAAACAATGTTATCGACGGTGTAGCTATCGACGTGAATCCGGGTATTTACGAGATGGGCACTCCTGTAATGGCCGCAGGTCACGATAAGGCGTTGTGCGAGGTTAAATTGCCGGAGTTTACGGATGATGTCGAGGCGATCAAGGGCGCTGTCAAGTCTTTCGTGTTCGATACTTGCAAGGCTGAGGCAAACTGGAATATGACGAATTTTGTCAATGACCAGATTGAATTGGTAAAGCGTCAGGTAGGGGATAAGAAAGTTCTGCTGGCCTTGTCTGGAGGTGTCGATAGCTCTGTAGTAGCCGCTTTACTTTTGAAAGCGATCGGCGATAAATTGGTTTGCGTGCATGTGAATCATGGTTTGATGCGTAAGGGCGAGTCCGAGGATGTCGTTGAGGTCTTCAAGAACCAGTTGAATGCCAATTTGGTGTATGTAGACGCTACCGATCGTTTCTTGAATAAGCTAGCTGACGTGGAAGATCCGGAGCAAAAGCGTAAGATTATCGGTGGTGAGTTTATCCGTGTATTTGAGGAAGAAGCTCGCAAATTAGATGGAATCGATTTCTTGGCTCAAGGAACGATCTATCCGGATATCGTGGAGAGTGGAACGAAGACGGCTAAGATGGTGAAATCCCATCATAACGTAGGCGGTCTGCCGGAAGATTTGCAATTTGAGTTGGTTGAGCCTTTGCGTCAATTATTCAAGGACGAGGTTCGTGCTTGTGGCGTAGAGTTAGGTTTGCCTTATGACATGGTTTATCGCCAGCCGTTCCCCGGACCGGGTTTGGGCGTACGTTGCTTGGGCGCTATCACTCGTGATAGACTGGAAGCGGTACGTGAGTCGGATGCGATCTTACGGGAGGAGTTCAAGAACGCCGGATTGGATAAAAAGGTATGGCAATACTTTACGGTAGTACCCGACTTTAAGTCGGTTGGCGTACGTGATAACGCCCGTTCTTTCGAATGGCCCGTGATTATCCGTGCCGTCAATACGGTAGATGCCATGACCGCTACGATCGAACCGGTTGATTGGCCTATCTTGATGAAGATTACGGATCGTATTTTGAAAGAGGTGAAGAACGTGAACCGTGTATGCTACGATATGTCTCCGAAACCGAATGCGACAATTGAGTGGGAGTAATTAGGCTTACTTATTAAACAGATATAAAAAGGCCCGGTGATTTATCTGAATCCCGGGCTTTTTATTTATATACGATAGATTCGAAGAACTATTTTAGTTCACGGATCTTGATATTACGGAACCAGATCGGATAACCATGATCTTGCAGACCTATATAACCTTCTTTAGAAATACCTTCGGTAAAGCCCGGGAAGTTCTTGAATTTACTGTTTGCTACCAAATCATCCCATTCTTTGCTCCATAAAGTGTACTCAACTACTTTTTTGCCATTTTGAGTATGCGTTACTTTTCCATCTTTTACACGGATTACGATCGTATTCCACTCACCGGCAGGATTAACTGTTTTCGGATCTGCGGGAAGCATGTCATATAGAGAACCTGCTAAGTGGTTCGCTAATTTGTTGTCGGTTGCGTCCACGTTATCTAGTACCTGTACTTCGGGAGCCGCATAATAAATAGGTTTACCGGGTACTTCGCGTACATAATAGAAGATACCGGAGTTTCCCATCTTGCTCGCTTTCCAGTCTACCGAGAGCTCGAAGTTTTTGAATTTCTTGTTCTGGTAAAGGATATCGCCATTAGCGCCTTGTCCCGGTTTCTTACCTTCGCCGGTAAATACTTTCATGGCATTGTCTTCTATAACCCAGTTCGCGGGCATAGCGGTACCGTTACATTGGCGCCATCCGGAGAAGTCTTTTCCGTTGAATAATAATTCCCAGCCAGCTTTTTTTTCCTTCTTAGTCAATGTATTCGGAGTTTGAGCGAAACAGGGGATAGCCATAGCTATGGCCGAAAGAATCAAGAATGATTTGAACAACTTTTTCATGTTACTTAAATTGTTATTAGATTAGATTTGTTAATATCATTACAAATGTAGCAATTTGCTTAATAACCCTTATGAGGATTAACGTATTTTTAATGGAAATAGGATTATTCTATTGATTTAACACATGAATCGTATGGCAAGCCACTAGCGCAGCCGTTTCCGTACGCAGCCGGCTCTCTCCTAAAGAGATCGGCTCGAAGCCATTCTCTTGAGCCAGCTTGATTTCTTCCGGGCTAAAATCACCTTCCGGTCCGATGAGGATTAAGGCATTCTCTCCCGGCTGATACGTATGTTTTAATAGTGGCTTCTCGCCTTCCTCGCAATGGGCGATAAACTTACGCCCGTCAAAGGGAGTGGCGACAAACTTCTTGAAATCTGTCATTCCTTCTAACGCCGGCAAAGTCGCTTTCTGGGATTGCTTCATGGCACTGACCAATATCTTCTCCAATCGAATCGGCTTGATCTCTTTACGCTCCGAGAAACGACAATTCAAACAGGTGATCGCATTGATCCCTATTTCCGTCGCTTTCTCCACGAACCACTCCATCCGGTCCATGTTTTTGGTAGGAGCTATGGCTATATGGAGATTGAAGTTCCAGAGATCGGGTTGTTTCCAACTCTCTAAGAGGGTCACCTCACAATGTTTGGGATGCGCCCGGCTAATAGCCGCTTTATAAAAAGAGCCTTGCCCATCCGTCAATACTATCTCATCGCCTTCACCTAGACGAAGTACCCGTATACAATGTCCTGCTTCTTCTTCCGGTAATTCCGGCTTGATAGCTATATCTGGTGTATAAAAAATCTGCATGACCATCTAATTCTCAATTCTCAATTCTCAATTTTCAATTACCCAAGGATCATACCAATTATAGTAGCCGATAGCACAGAGACCAGAGCTCCGCCGATCATGGCCGGTACGCCGATACGTGAAATTAATCCTCGTTTTTCCGGGGCTAATACGCCCAATCCGCCTAATAAGATACCGATAGACGATATATTAGCGAATCCGCAAAGGATATAAGTAGACATCAAGATCGATTTCTCATACATGAATAATCCGGCATCTTTCCATTGCTGCAATTGGAAATAGGCGACAAATTCGTTCAATATGGTCTTTTGTCCCAATAAAGAACCAACTAACATGATGTCTTGGCTGGGAACCCCGATCAACCACATGAAAGGAGAGGTGATTACGCCCAGTATAAATTGGAAGGTCAAGCCCTGCGCCTTACCGTCCGTAATCTTTACAATCCAGTCGTTCAGTCCGGTATAACGCCCTATCACACCTTCCGTAATATAATTCGCTAACGCTACAAGGGATATGAATACCAATAACATCGCAGCAATATTCGTCATCAACTTTACGCCGGTAACCGTACCCGATGAGATGGCATCTAGAATATTCGAGTTCTCTTTTTCCTTGCCGGAGATAGCTACATGGTCTGTGGCTTCTTCCGTCTGTGGACAAAGCATTTTCGCTAAAACGATTGAACCCGGTACTGCCATTACGGAAGCCGAGAGCAAGTGAGTGGCGAATAAAACCTTCGCCGCCGGGTCTGTTCCTCCCAACATACCTATGTAAGTACCCATTACGGAACCGGCGATCGTACCCATTCCGGATACCATGACCAAAAATATCTCCGAACGATTCATCGTCGGCAGGTAATTCTTGATCAACACAGGAGATTCTGTCATTCCCATAAAAATATTACCAGCGGCCACTAATCCCTCCGAGCCGGATATATTCATGAATTTACGCAATACCCACGCAAAGGCACCGACTACTTTCTGGATAATCCCCCAATGGTAAAACATGGAAACCAAGGCGGAGAAGAAAATAACAATCGGTAGCGAATGAAGCAAGAAACTGAATCCTGCCGCTTTAGAGGCATACGGGCCTAATAAGAAAGTAAGACCGGCATCCGTGAAGTCCATCAACTTAACAAATATCTTGCCACATCCTTCCAATAGGCTTCCGACGAACGGCACATATAAAACCGCCAAGGCGAATACGATCTGCATGAACAAACCTCCACCTACTAATTTCCAATCGATCCGTTTACGGTCATAACTCATCGCATAGGCGATACCTAAAATCGTAATGATCCCAAGCAGACCTCTTAAAAGTGAGACCAGTCCGAATCCTCCTTGTTCTCCAATCATTTGTTTGTGTCCTCCTCTTCTTCTCGACGGCGCAACTCGTCTTTATACATTTTCGCGTATTCGTAATTTTCGTCGGCTATAGCGTCTTCCAATCGCTCGTTTATTTCTTGGATATCCAATAGGCTTAACCATTTCTTTAACTGGGCTTCGTCCTTAATCTCATCCGGTTCTAATTCTAATAAATTGTCATCCTCCTCCGGTTCGTCAGCGGGGATGGACAGGGTGTCTTCCAGTACGACACCGCATTCCTTTACAATCTCCTCGGAAGTAAAGATGTCGCAATTTACGCGAAGCGCTATGGCAATCGCGTCGGAAGTACGAGAGTCCAGCTTTATCGAGCGCTCACCGTCGCTAAACTCTAATTCTGAGTAAAACACACCATCTTCGAATTTGTATATGTAGACTTCCTTAAGAATGACGTTGAAGGCTTGCGCAAAAGTGGCGAATAAGTCGTGTGTTAATGGACGAGGAGGTACGATATGCTCCAAGGCGATCGCTATAGACTGTGCTTCAGCGGTTCCTACGATGATTGGAATTCGCCGTGGACCATTTTCCTCTGCCAAAATTAACGCATAGGCCCCGGATTGAATTTGGCTGTTCGCTAATCCTTGAACCCTTAATTTTATTCTTGTACTCACAGATCTGAAATTTAAAATTGTATACAAAAGCAAAAGTAATATTATTTTCGGGATTATCGCGAATAAATGTGATTAATCACTTTCAGTGTGTTTGGGGTTAAGGGGAAGGATAATGGAAAAACGGCTTCCTTTTCCTATTTCGGACTCTACGGCGATATACCCATCGAAACGTTCGGCTATCACTTTGCAAATGGATAGTCCCAAGCCGGTACCTTTGGCGAATTCATCCAGTTTCGTGAAACGATTGAAAACGGCGTCTTGTTTTTCTTTCGGGATACCAATGCCGGTATCTTCTACGAAAATATGTACATGCCGCCCTTCCTCTCGGTATTCATAACCAATCAATATATATCCCTTTTGCGTGAATTTGATAGCGTTACTAAGAAAGTTGGTAATCACTTGTGTCAACCGAAGCTTATCCGTGGGAATGGATATGCTTTTTTCCGGTATTTGCATACGAAGTTCTACGTTCTCCGGCATTAAAACTTGGAAAGTCTGGTAAATCGTGCTTATTAATTCATTTAGAGAATATTGCTGGAAAGAGAATGACATACGGCCCGATTCGATACGGGAAAGATCTAAGATATCATTGATAAGGTTCAATAACAGATCGCTGTTCGTATTGATTAACTCGGTAAAGTTTTCCCGTTCTGCCTTACTGAGCTCGATGTCTGTGTTCATAAGATTCGAGAATCCGACAATAGCGTTCAATGGAGTCCGTATCTCATGGCTCATATTCGCTAAAAATGCCGATTTCATTTGGTCGGACTCTTTAGCCTTCTCTAAGGCTACTTCCAGTTCCTTGTTCTGTTTTACCAAATTGGCTTGCGCTAATTTCTTATATTTCTGTTCTCTGGAATATAGCTTCCATAATCCCGTGGCAACGATATTGATAAAAATGAACGCTACGCAAATGAAAGCGATTAGCTGTTTCTTGTATAGCTCATAAAAAGGGATATTGACTAAACGGGCATAAGAAGGGATCTTCTCGATAGGTATTCCCCATGCTTTTATGGTATGCCATACGAGAATATATTCCTTACTGCTTTCTTTGATCGGAATTTCTGCGACAGGGGTCCCTTTCAACACTAACGAAGCCATTTCCGCCTGTTCTTGTGCTTGTATTTCTACGGATGTGAAATAACCTCCGATGTATCGATTCCGTCTTTTAGCCGGATGATATTGAATCGGTTCGTAATGAGCGGAGAAGCTGGGATAATTGACTAATTGATAAAAAGCTTCGGAGGTATGATCGTATTTTATATCTAGATAAGTGCTTTGATCCAGAGTGCCGGACAAATTAAAGAGCAAAGAAGATCCCGGTAAAACTCGGTATGGAAGGGTATTTATTTTTGCTATACAGTTTTTTCCCGGTAGCGACCGCATCTGAGTGCCATTTTGGGTAAGGTCTATGAGCCTCTTTACAAATAGACTGTCATTTGTTCCGATTTTATCTAACTCTAGCCCCCGGATTTTAAGGCGGATTATTTCTATTTCCGGGTGTCCTTGTATTTGTTGCCAAAAGTCATTAAAGGATTTTCTTCCAAGGATTGTCCGGTCGCAAGGAATCTGGATTTGCAATACTCCGAATAATTTATGTATAAATTCTATATTCTTGATGAAGTCTTGTTTGTCGTGTAGTCCGGTAACATTGGGGTACTTCTTTAAAAGCGACCAATTCGGATAATTTACGCCGGCGAAAACAATCGGTATTTCTTTTAGATACGGGTGCCCGCAAGCTAATAAAGAGTAGCAAGCTTGATCATCGTTTACTAATATGATATCGGGTTTAATCTCTTTGATCGAGTCAATATAATTATACATTCGGGCTATTTCGGCACTATCCAGATATTGCTCACAATCTAGATAGAATGTATGAATCTCCGGGTTTACCTTTTGTTTATCGAATGTTCGTTTCAGCGTTTCATTAAAAATCGGGTAGGTATCTTTCTTTTAAACAAAAGAATGGATAAGCACGACTTTCTTTTCTTCTTTTTCTTGGCAACCTAAGGCTAACAAAGAAACAAGAAATATGGGTATTGTGAGAACTAGATATTTATGTGTGTGTTTCATGACTCTCAATAGATAGATCTTTCGCAAAGGTAGAAGTTTTTTTGATTATCAAAGCAAAAAAATGGTCATCCGTCACGGACGACCAATCTTCATTGCTAACCTTAAATCTAATACCATGAAAAACACGGTGCAAATATATAGTATTTTATGTTGTACAGCATGATTTCGTGGCGCAAATCCTTGATACGTTAGCTTTATTTTAATAATAGTCCTTCCTGCTAAAGGACCGTTAACAGTTATTGCTTGCTTTTCACGTACTTATCGGCCTTCTCTTTTACCCGATCGGCACGTTTTTGAGTCTCGGGATGGCTTGAGAACATCTGCATAAACTTGGACGATTTAGCTTCTGACTCACTTAGTTGTAACAATTTATTTAATGAGTTAGACATTCCGTACGGATCTCGCCCGTTATCTATACAAAACTGGAAACCGAATTCGTCCGCCTCATACTCTTGTTTCTGGGAATATTGAGCGCCGGCCAAGGCCTGTGCCATGTCTCCCAGTTGAGAGTCGGTCAGTTTGGATACGGTTCCACTTACAGCTCCGGCGGCGTTTTTAGCGGCGGAGGTCAAGTAAGCGTTTTTCATGGCGTCTTTAGAGTCGGAATGAACGACGTGCCCGATCTCATGACCGATAACGGCGAATACCTCGTCATCGTCCATGATTTTCATCAATCCGCCACATACGCGTACACTTCCGTCTCCACAGGCGAAAGCGTTTACATCTACTACATTATATACTTTAAAGTTTAAGTCTAGGCCGGAAACTTTCTTTACATTGGCGGTCAAGCGTTCCAAGCGTTGTCCCATTTCCGTATCCGGACCTGCTACCTCGTTATGAGTGTCCATCCATTGGATGTACTCTTTTGCCATTTTGGCTACATCCTCGTCGGATAGAGTAGCGGCATGCGCTACATCAGTCGCGGCATTAATCACTTTTTTCGTATTAATGGTCTTGCCGCCAATCTTGAATTGGGCGGAAACCGTTAGGCTCACTCCTGCTAAGAAAGCCAAGGACAATAAGATTTTTTTCATGTTTTAAATTAGTTAGTTGTTTGTGATAAATAATTTTCGATCTGTTGAAAAGTAGCGTCTTTCAACAATACTTTTTTCTCTTTGTTTAATAGATATAATGTGGGTATCGCTTTTAAGTCGTAGATCTCGTCGTTTTTAAGCGAAACACTTTTGTCGTATGAGTTGATCCAATCTTTAGGCATGACGGAAACATGCCCTTTCCATGCGTCCAGATCCTCGTCCGGATAAACGGCTAAGATCTTTAGTTTGTTGCTTTTTGAAAATTCATTGATCAAGAAGGACGATTCCATTTGTCTGGTTATTTCTTGACAAGCATGGCAGTCCGGATTATAGAAAAATAATAATAGATAATCCGCTTTTATATTATATAATTTCCCGGTTTTTCCGTTCGCTAATGTGTACGTGAAATCGGTCGCAGGCGTCCCTATTCTGTTTTTTAATGCGAGTTCTAGCAAATGGGCGGGACGTATCTTTTCCACATCGCTTAATGACGAGGATTCGGTAAGATATTCCAATACTGCTATATACATTTCCTCATTCCTTAGGGGGGAGTTCGGGTCGTATAGATATTTCTCCATCATCTCGGAAAAGTACTGAAACATGGCACTGTCTTGTTCTGTTTGTTTCATCATCGCTTTTACGGAAGAAGACATAGCCGCAGGCGAGACATAGTTCATCAAATCTATATAGTTGGATAATGCCTGCTCGGTCACTTGAGGTTCATGGATATAGGTCGTATCCTTGAAGTCGAATTTATCCCAATAATGTTTCACTAAATATTCGGCCCTTTCCACTGGGTCCGTGATTAAGGTGGGGACCGAGACCATTTCAAAGGTGGGTGGCGCTACATTGGATTCCTCCGTTTTTTGATTGCGTTGACCACTGCATGCGTTGACGGTCAACGTCAACAATAAAACATATAGATATTTCATATTCATTCATATATTTATGTTTCAATCCACAAATATATAGTATTTTTTTTATCTTTGTTAAATTAAAACAGCAAAAGGTAGAATATCATGGATTTTCGATTAAAAGTATTTCATAGCGTAGCTTGTAACTTAAGCTTCACGAAAGCGTCCCGGGAATTGTTCATTAGCCAACCCGCTATTAGCAAGCATATCCATGAGTTGGAGGTTCAGTATAAGACGCCTCTCTTTGAACGAACAGGTAGCCAGATCCGTTTAACTCGTGCGGGCGAGTTGTTGTTTTCGCATACCCATTCCTTATTGGCTTCGTATCGTCAATTGGATTTCGAGATGAATCTGTTGACAAATAATTTTCTGGGGGATTTACATTTAGGTGCCAGTACGACAATATCCCAATATGTTCTTCCGCCCGTGCTTGCTTTATTCATTAAGATGTTTCCGGATATACATGTATCTGTATTGAATGGGAATAGCCGGGATATAGAGTTGGCTTTGCGAGATGGAAAAATAACGTTAGGATTGGTGGAAGGGACTACCCGTCAAAATACGATGCATTATATACCTTTTATGAAGGATGAGTTAGTGGTTGTCACTCATGTAGGGTCTAAGTTGGCTGCTTATGACGAACTGACGTTGGAACAACTTTGTGCTTTGCCCGTAGTACTTCGTGAAAACGGCTCCGGTACGCTTGAGGTCTTGGAGGGGACCTTGGCAAAACACCAGATCAAACTGTCGCAATTGAACGTATTATTGCAGCTAGGTAGTACGGAGAGTATCAAATTATTCTTGGAAAATTCCGATGCTTTGGGAATTCTTTCTATTCGGGCGGTGACACGTGAGCTGATGGCAGGACGTTTGAAAGTGATAGATATTGAGGGTTTTAAGGCCGAACGGACTTTCTCCTTTGTGGAGCCGCAGGGGCAGAACAGCGGTATGGAAGAAAGTTTCATGCGTTTTGCCAGTCAACATTGGCAATAACTTTAGGTTATTCGCTATAAAAACTTGTGAAGTAAGGGATCGGATGAAAATATGTACTTTCGCGAACGAAATCAAATAATGATATGTTGTACTAAATAAATCAATAATTATGTTTAGTGAAAAACGAGGTAACGTATTACATGGTGTCTTGCTGATAGCTCTTTTCTCTTGTTCCGCATTCTATATCGCGGAGTTCCAGTTTATTAAACAATTGTCATTCAGTCCGCTGATTGTCGGCATTATTTTAGGTATGTTGTACGCCAACAGCCTGAGAAACCATTTGCCGGAGACGTGGGTTCCGGGTATCCTGTTTTGTACTAAGCAAGTGCTTCGTGCGGGTATCGTACTATATGGGTTTAAGCTGACCTTCCAGAGCGTGATTGCGATCGGCCTTCCGGCAATCCTGATCGATATGGTGATCGTGGTGCTTACCATCTTGATCGGTGTTTGGGTGGGGCGATTGATGAAAATGGATAAAGACCTTGCTTTACTGACCGCCACGGGTAGCGCTATTTGCGGGGCTGCCGCGGTATTGGGCGCTGAACCGGTCGTGAAGTGCGAGGCTCATAAGACGGCGGTTGCCGTATCGACAGTCGTGATTTTCGGTACGCTTTCTATGTTTATTTATCCGGTGATGTACCGTGCGGGTATTCTTGATTTAGACCCGGAGCAAATGGGACTTTATACGGGTGCGACCTTGCATGAGGTAGCTCATGTGGTAGGAGCCGGTAACGCTATGGGAAAGGAAATTTCGGATGCGGCTATTATCGTGAAAATGATTCGTGTGATGATGTTAGCTCCTGTGCTAGTGGTCATGAGTTTCATGTTGGCTCGAACCGCCGTGAAGTCCGTGGTTAACGGGGGGAGGAATGGCGGAGGCGTTGCCCCTTCTCGTGGTAAGATCACTATTCCTTGGTTTGCGTTTGGTTTCTTGGCCGTGATTGGTTTCAATTCGTTCGACTTGCTTCCTCATGCGGTTGTAGATGGGATCAATCAGGTAGATACATTCATGCTGACAATGGCCATGACTGCTCTTGGTACGGAGACTAGTATCGAGAAATTTAAGAAAGCTGGCGCTAAGCCCTTTGTTTTGGCCGCTATTTTATATGTTTGGTTACTAGCTGGTGGTTATTTGTTGGCGAAATATGTGCCTCAACTTGCATAAGATCGTATTTTCCTCTATTTTTGTGATCTTAAATAGGTCGTTGTGGATAAGATGAGTCTTTTATCCATACCGTGAAATATAAAAAGATGGCATCAAAGATTACAAAAGGTATCCTTATTTCTTGTTGGATAGTATACCTCGCTATATTAGGGGCGGTGGTAATGGTGTTTATGGCGATAGCGAATGGTTCAATTGGTTATATGCCTCCGGTGGAACAATTGGAGAACCCGATTGATAAATATGCTTCCCAAGTTATCTCCTCGGACGGAAAGGCGTTGGGAGCCTATGCGCATAGCAAAGACAATCGTATTTACGTGAATTATGAGGATCTTTCGCCGGATTTGGTGAAAGCCTTGATCGCTACCGAGGATATCCGGTTCGCCGAACATAGCGGTATCGATGCGCAGGGTTTGTTTCGTGCCATCGTGAAGCGGGGTATCTTGATGCAAAAAAGCGGTGGTGGCGGTAGTACCATTACCCAGCAATTAGCGAAGCAATTATTCTCGCCGAGTGCCGATAATATGATGGAACGTCTTTTCCAGAAACCGATCGAATGGGTGATCGCGGTTCAATTGGAACGTTATTACACAAAGGAAGAGATTATAAATATGTATCTGAATAAGTTTGACTTCTTGTACAATGCCGTGGGAATCCAATCCGCGTCTCGTGTGTATTTCGGAAAGACCCCTAAAACCTTGAAGATCGAGGAAGCCGCCACGTTGGTAGGCATGTGCAAGAACCCTTCTTATTTCAATCCGGTTCGCCATAACAAGCGTACCATCGGCCGTCGTAATACGGTTTTGGAGCAGATGGAAAAGGCCGGGTACATAACCAAGGCGGAATGTGATTCGTTGAAGGCTTTACCCTTGGTCGTACATTTTACCCGTATGGACCATAAAGACGGTTTGGCTCCTTACTTCCGTGAATACCTTCGTCTGACAATGACCGCGAAGAAACCGGAGCGTAAGGATTACGCCTCTTGGCAATCTCAGAAATTCAGTGAGGACTCATTATCTTGGGCGACGAATCCATTATATGGATGGTGTAACAAAAATAAAAAAGCCGACGGAGAATACTATAATCTTTATACGGATGGCTTGAAAATCTATACGAGCATCGATTCCCGTATGCAGAAATATGCGGAAGACGCTGTCCGCGAGCATATGAGTAAAGATCTTCAACCGGCTTTCTTCCGGGAAAAGAAGGGACGTAGCTATGCTCCGTTCTCAAGAGACGTAAGTGTCGGTCAAGTAGACACGATGTTGATGCGTGCGATGCACCAGACAGATCGCTATCGGGCGATGAAAAAGAGTGGAATGGCTGAGGCCGATATGCGCGAGGAGTTTGAGAAGCCTGTCGATATGCGTGTGTTTAGTTGGGATGGTCCGATCGATACGATCATGTCTCCCTTGGATTCGATTCGTTATCATAAGAGTTTCTTGCGTACGGCGTTTATGTCGATGGACCCTCGCACCGGGCAGGTCAAGGCTTATGTAGGTGGTATTGACTATAATGACTTCCAATATGATATGGTGAATGGCGGTCGCCGTCAGATCGGTTCTACCATGAAACCGTTCCTTTATTCGTTGGCGATGATCGAGGGGATCAGCCCTTGCGACCAGATGCTACATGTGCAGCAGCAGTTGATGGACGAGAACGGTCGTTTGTGGGTTCCCCGTAACGCCAGCGCGAAGCGAATCGGCGAGATGGTTACGATCAAGTGGGGATTACAGAACTCGGATAACTGGGTAACCGCTTATCTGATGAGCCAGCTCTCACCTTATACGTTTGTTCGTTTGCTTCATTCTTTCGGCTTGAAGAATCATATCGATCCGGTTATCTCGGTCTGTCTGGGTACTCCGGATGTATCGGTGGGTGAGATGGTCGGGGCCTATACGGTATTTGCCAACAAGGGCATCCGGGTAGAACCTTTATTTGTGACCCGTATAGAAGATTCATATGGAAATACAATCGCGAACTTTACCCCACAGATGAGTGAGGTGCTGACGGAAGATGCTTCCTATAAGATGCTACATATGTTGAAAAGCGTAATCGACGGTGGTACCGGAGGACGTGTACGTTTCCGCTACGGTATCAAGGCGGAGATGGGTGGTAAGACCGGAACGACCCAGAATAACTCCGACGGTTGGTTCATGGGATTTACGCCTAGCTTGGTTTCCGGCTGCTGGGTAGGCGGCGAGGACCGTTCCATCCATTTCGACCGCTTGGCGGAAGGGCAGGGAGCGAGTATGGCGTTACCGATTTACGCCCTTTATATGCAAAAGGTTTATAAAGATAAAACGTTAGGCTACTCAGAAGACGAGACTTTCGAGATCCCCGAGAAATATGCGAACCCATGTAGCGAAGGAGGGGAGGAAGATAGCCCCACGACCCCACCGGATACGGGAGGTATCGATAAGATGTTTGAGTGATAATAATCAGACTATTACAGTTTTTTTAAATTCCCCGTAAGGAAAACTTTTGTTTCCCTATAGCAAAACAAAAGTTTCTTCAGCAGGAAACTTTTGTTTCTTCCAATAGAAACTGCAGTTATCTTTATGGAAAACAGAAAGCGCTACTGATCCTTTTTCCCAAATTCTTTGTTATACTAAGAATTAATGGTTAGATTTGTAACTGTTAATCTTAAGAAAGGAGGAGCTATATGGACCGTAGTAAAATGATTTCTCAGTTGGAAGACCCGTCTGAAGTCTTTGATTTTCTTGTGATCGGAGGAGGAGCTACCGGCATAGGTATCGCTCTGGATGCTTCGACAAGAGGATATAGAGTCGCTTTATTCGAACAATTGGATTTTACGAAAGGAACTTCCAGCCGTAGCACGAAGTTGGTCCATGGCGGTGTCCGTTATTTGGCGCAAGGAGATATCTCCTTGGTTCTGGAAGCCTTGCGCGAACGAGGCCTGCTACGCCAGAACGCTCCCCATTTGGTAAAAGATCAAACCTTCTTAATCCCTTGTTATCGTTGGTGGGAAGGCCCGTTTTATACGATAGGCCTGATCCTATATGATGTGATGGCCGGAAAATTAGGTCTGGGACGTTCGGTTTGTATCGGTCCGAAACGGGCGCTCCGTACCATTCCGATGCTTCGTCCGAAAGGGATGACCGCCGGGGTGCTTTATCATGACGGCCAGTTCGATGATTCCCGTCTTGCGATTAATATGGTCCGCAGCTCTATCGACGCTGGCGCTTGTATCTTGAACTACGCGAAAGTCATAGGGCTTCTGAAGGACGACGACCGCAAAGTATCCGGCGTTACGGTTCGAGATGAGGAGACCGGTACGGTTTATCGAGTAAGATCCCGTTGCGTGATCAACGCTACCGGTGTCTTCGCCGATGAGATCTTGCAAATGGACGAGCCGGGTAAACGCCCGACCGTTCGCCCCAGCCAAGGAGTCCATTTGGTATTGGATTCCTCTTTCTTGCAAAGTGATTGCGCCATTATGATTCCTAAGACATCGGATGGACGTGTGTTGTTCGCCGTACCTTGGCATGATAAAGTCGTGGTAGGGACAACGGATACCTTGATGGAATCGCCGGAAAAAGAGCCGGTAGCCTTAGAGAAAGAAATCCAATTTATACTCGATACGGCCGCTAACTATTTGACCCGGCCACCCAAGCGAAGCGATGTCTTATCCGTGTTTGCGGGGCTTCGTCCGCTCGCTGCTCCCCGTAGCGAAGGTAAAAAGACAAAAGAGATATCACGTAGCCATAAATTGATCCGGGAGAAATCCGGCTTGATCACCATTATCGGAGGCAAATGGACAACCTACCGGAAAATGGCTCAAGATACCCTAGACCTAGCGATACGTTACATGCATATTCCTACAAAAGACTGTATTACCGAGCGTTACCAAATCCATGGTAGCCGGAAGAATCCGGATTTCTCCGATCCTTTATACGTATATGGTACGGATGCCGACGAAATCCGTAACTTAGTGGCCTCTTCCCCCGCCATGGCGGAGAAGTTGCATCCGGACTATGCTTATACGGTAGGAGAGGTAACTTGGCTGGTCCGTAATGAGATGCCTCGTACTTTGGAGGATGTATTGGCCCGCCGTTTGCGTATCTTATTCTTAGACGCACGGGCGGCGATGGCGATGGCTCCTAAAGTAGCGGGGATTCTGGCTACGGAATGGGGGAAGGACGAGACTTGGACCTCTGCTCAGGTAAAGGCGTTTAATGAGGTTGCCTCGAATTATATACTGAATTGACAAATTGATAAACGATACTAATATAGAAGGATATGAATTTTCGAAATAAATATGTGTTGGCGATCGATCAGGGAACCACTAGCTCCCGGGCTATCCTGTTTAATCATCAAGGAACTATTATTACGTTGGCTCAGAAGCCATTCCAACAGTATTTCCCGAAACCGGGCTGGGTAGAGCATGACCCGAATGAGATTTGGTACACCCAATCGTCTGTCATCAAGGAGGCGATGGCAAAAGCGGATGTCACGGATAGCCATATCGCCTGTATCGGAATCGCTAACCAACGGGAGACTACCATCATCTGGGACCGGGAGACTGGCTTTCCCGTATACAACGCGATCGTATGGCAGGATCGCCGTACGGCGGATTATTGCGAGGAACTTAAATCGCAAGGCTGGGCGGAACGTATCCAGCAGAAGACCGGATTGGTGATCGACGCTTATTTCTCCGCCACGAAGATAAAATGGATATTGGATAACGTAAAGGGTATCCGGGAGCGTGCGGAGCGGGGAGAGCTATGCTTCGGTACGGTAGATACTTGGCTGGTTTGGAAACTTACCCGGGGCGCTCAATTCATTACGGATGTGACGAACGCTTCCCGTACCATGCTTTTCAATATCCGTACTTTGCAATGGGATCAAGAGTTATTGGACTTGTTTACGATACCTGCCTCGATGTTACCGCAAGTGAAAGCCTGTAGCGAGGTTTACTGCGAGACATCAACTCCTATTTTTAAGAAAGGCATCCCGGTATCCGGTATGGCCGGCGACCAACAGGCGGCTCTGTTCGGTCAGCTCTGCGTAGAGGATGGTATGATCAAGACAACCTACGGAACCGGCTGCTTTATGATCCTGAATACCGGCAAGGAACCCGTTCTTTCCCAGAATAACCTATTGACAACGATCGCGTGGAAATTAGGGGATCAGACGACCTATGCGCTGGAAGGTAGTGTCTTTGTGGGAGGTGCCGTCGTTCAATGGTTGAGGGATGGGATCGGCTTGATTCCGAATGCCTCGATTACGGAGCAAATGGCGAAATCCGTCAGTGATAATGGGGGTGTTTATTTTGTGCCGGCGTTAACGGGTTTGGGTGCGCCGTATTGGGATCAATACGCACGTGGCGCTATTATCGGGATTACCCGCGGAACTACGGCGGCTCATTTAACCCGTGCGGCTTTGGAGGGCATCTGCTATCAAGTATATGATGTATTGATGGCCATGGAAAACGATATTCACGCCAAGCCGAAAGAGATTCGGGTAGATGGCGGTGCTATCGCTAATAACTTCTTGATGCAATTCCAGTCCGATATCTGCCGCTGTCCGGTCGTACGTCCGAATGTATTGGAGACGACTGCTTTGGGAGCCGCTTATTTGGCGGGCTTGGCGATCGGCTATTGGAAGGATATCGATGAACTGAAAGAACAATGGTGCTTGGATAAGGTCTTTAACCCACAAATGAAAGAGGATACCGCCCGTAAATTATTGAACGAATGGCATAAGGCGGTGGGGCGTTCTCAGAATTGGGCTGAATAATGAAAATCATCTTATAGGCAGATTAACAAGTTAACAAATTCTTAAATTATTATCTTATGTCTCCATTTTTAGCGGAATTATTAGGGACTATGCTCTTGATCCTGATGGGAGGAGGAGTTGTAGCGAATGTCTGTTTGTCGAAAACAAAAGGCAATGGAGCGGGCTGGATAGCGATAACGACCGCTTGGGCTTTAGGCGTATTTATCGGTGTTGTGGTAGCCGGCCCTTATAGTGGCGCACATTTGAATCCGGCGGTATCGATCGGCTTGGCGATCGGAGGGACTTTCCCTTGGTGTGATGTATGTACTTATATAGCCGGGCAAATGATAGGTGCCGCTTTGGGCGCTTTATTGGTCTGGCTGGTTTATAAGGATCACTTCAACGCTACGGATGATCCGGATGCGGAATTAGGCGTATTCTGTACGAGTCCTGCTATCAAAGATTATCCAATTAATTTCTTAGGTGAGATGATCGGTACGTTCGCCTTGATGTTTGTTGTATTTTTTATAACGGACGGAGAACTAACCTATGAAAGCAATAGTACCTTGCCGATAGGTTTAGGTTCGGTAGGTGCCATTCCGGTAGCGTTTACGGTCTGGGTAATCGGCCTTTCCTTAGGTGGAACTACCGGTTATGCGATTAACCCTGCCCGTGATTTAGCTCCCCGGTTCATACACTTTATTTTGCCGATCAAGGGAAAAGGCAGCAGCCATTGGGAGTATGCTTGGGTACCTGTTTTAGGGCCGATAGCTGGGGCCGCTATTGCCGGTATGCTCTATTATGTATTGAAATAATCTCTTGTATCATCCGGATCACTTTCGGAACCGCCTCCTTTACCTCGGGTGTCAGATCCATTCCGACCTCGTTGATATTGAGGGCGGAGATGACAATGAGATGGGTTTCCGGGAGATCGTCGGTTAGGATCATGGCGTCGATCATATCTTTTAGACCGATCTCGTGGGCGCTCATGAGCGGGGGAAAGTCGGTGGCGTAACGAGGTTGGATCAGACGGACGGTGCCCGGAGGGTTATTATCCAGCGTGGCGTCGATCATGATGATACGGTCATATCCTTGCAGCCAACTTAATAAATGAAGTCCTCCCGTGCCCCCGTCCATCAAATGGACGTGAGCCGGGAGCTTCTCGTTTTCTAAAGCCTTGATAACGTGTATGCCTACACCTTCGTCTTTCAGCAATAAATTGCCTACTCCTAATACTAATGTTTCCTTCTCCACTTTCATCCTTTTTTAGCGATCTTAGTGATAGTCTCGGCAGTCTCGGTTACTTCTTCCTTGTCCGCTATGTCTTCCTCGATAAACTTCCAGCCACCGATGATGGACGAAGTCTCGCCACGTTGCTCGATATAGTCATGATAAAATACCAGATAAATATGAACGATAGCGAAAAGGATGAAGAACCACATCAGGAAATGATGAATCTGGCGAGCCATCAAATCCCCGCCCATCAACGGGATGGTCCATGCGAACAATTGCGGGAAGAAAGACTGACTCATCTTGGCGTACAGGCCGAAACCCGTGATGCTTTGCAACAAGAACGCCCAGAACGTACCGAAATAGATCAAGCTGGCCAAGGCGTTATGCCCGATACTGTCTACCGGTTTGTTCTTAATCATCAAGATATCTACCTTGATCACCTCCAATACCTCTTTCCATTGGGATTTCTTTAAAGGGATGAAGTTATTCCATCTGGCATAACGATTCCCGACGAATCCCCAATAAAGCCGGAATACGAAATTGAAGAAGAATACGAACGCTGTTACGAAATGGATAAACCGAACCACGCCGAACCAATAGCTGAAATAAGCCTCCGAAGCAGACATGATCGCGGGAGGATCGGCGATGATAAAGCCTGTCACGCAGAGTATGACGATACAGAGCGCATTCACCCAATGATAGATACGTACGGGTAATTCCCATACATACACTTCTCTTAAACGTTTCTTACGACTCTTCATGGCTCTATTGTTTTTTAGAATGTATCAACTTGGTGCACATATTTTCCTTCCTCGTCATACAGATGCACGGCACAAGCCAGACAAGGATCGAAAGAGTGGATCGTCCGAAGAATCTCTAGGGGTTGCTTCGGATCGTATATCGGCGTACCGATCAAAGCGGACTCGTAGGCGGACAATACGCCGTTCTCATCCCTCGGTGAGGCGTTCCAAGTAGTAGGCACTACCATCTGGTAGTTCTTTACCCGGTTCTTGTCGATCACGATGAAATGGGCTAATGCTCCACGGGGAGCTTCGGCCAATCCTACGCCTTGCTCATGATCGGGCCAGTTCTCCCGTTCCCATTCGGCACTGTTTGCCATCCGGGAATCCCCGTTCTCGAGGTTCTTGATCAATTGGTTGAAAAACTCAAGGGCCCAGTCTGCTGCCATTCTACATTCCAATCCACGAGCAGCGGTGCGTCCTAGGGTAGAGAATAAAGCATCTACCGGCAAGTCGAGCTGACGTAAAGTCTCGTCTACGATACTCTTTTGTGGCTCCTTCCCTGCGGCGTAAGCTACGATCAAACGGGCTAACGGACCCACTTCCATTGGTTCCTGTTTCCACCGTGGTGTCTTGATCCAACTATATTTATCCTCTACGTCCAATAACTTATAGGGGGGACGAGGGCCGGTATATTCCAGATGGGTCTCTCCCTCGTAGGGATGCAAACCGGCTTTGTCTCCTTGCGTGTATTTATACCATGAATGATAAATGTACTCCTTGATTTCCTCCGGGGAGTTAGCGTCTACGGGATGTACCTCGCTTAGGTCACGATCCAAAACAATTCCTCTGGGGATCTTATAACTTTCCACTTCCCCGAGATCGAACATCGGATAGTCTCCGTAAGACAAATAGTTTCGTACTCCTCCGCCAATCTTACTCCATTTGTCTTTATAAACGTTGGCGATCATCAATAAATCCGGGATATAAACTTGATTGATGAATGTTTTCGCCTCCTCTAGTTTCTGCTTTACCAGAGCGAGTCGATCTGCGTTGATCGCATTGGCCTCATTTAAGTCGATGCTGCAAGGCATACCGCCTACGATATAGTTTGGATGCGGATTCTTGCCCCCGAACACGGCGTGTACCTTAACGACCTCTTTCTGCCATTCCAACGCGTCCAGATAATGGACGGTAGCGATAAGGTTCTGTTCCGGCGTAAGTTTATAGTCCGGATGTCCCCAATACCCATTGGCGAATATACCAAGCTGCCCGCTGGCAACGAACTTCTTTAGCCGTTGTTGTGTGGCGGTGAAATACCCCTCGGTATTCTTTGCCCATGGAGAAAGTTGCTGGGCAAGTAAAGCGGCGGCTTTCGGATCGGCTTTTAAGGCGGATACCACATCTACCCAATCCAATGCATGCAATTGATAGAAATGCACCGTATGGTCATGCATATACAATACGGCTTGCATGATATTACGAACCATACTGGCGTTGGGAGGGATCACGATACCCCGTGCGTTCTCGACCGCCCGTACCGAGGCAAGCGAGTGGATGGAAGTACATACGCCGCAAACACGGCCTACGAAAGCCCATACATCCCGGGGATCCCGGTCTTTTACGATATTCTCGATGCCCCGCACCATGGTACCCGAGCTATAGGCGTTCTTGATAGTGCCACCTTCTATTTCAGCCTCTACCCGCAGGTGGCCTTCTATACGGGTAATGGGGTCTATGACAATTCTTTCTGACATGATAGTAGTGTTTTATTAGATCGTAGATTTACTTTCCGGCTCATCATTGTCGATAAGCTCTTTTTTCCGTATGTTAGTCGCTACGGCATGTACGGCGATACCGGCGGCGGTAGCGGCTCCTAGAGCCAGACCGATCTGATCCGCCGTGGCCTCGATACCGAATCCGTGTATATCGGGCATACGTTTATAGAACGGGCTGTTGTCCCAGAAATTCTCCTCGCTGCAACCTAAACAGGGGTGACCGCTTTGGATTGGGTAACTGGTGCCCTCGTTCCATTTGATGATACCGCACGAGTTATAGGTGCTTGGACCTTTACATCCCACTTTATACAGGCAGTAGCCATGCTTGGCGTTCTCATCGTCGAAGCTCTCCACGAACAAACCGGCGTCGAAATTCGCACGGCGGTAGCACGTATCATGTACCCGGCGTGAGTAGAACATCTTCGGACGGCCCAATCCATCCAATTGTGGCATACGATCGAAGGTCAACATATAGATAATGACACCCGCCATCACGTCGGCGATCGGAGGACAGCCTTGTACATTAATAATAGGTTTACCTTTGATGACTTTATGGATACCTTTAGCGCCGGTAGGATTCGGGTTCGCCGCTTGCACGCAACCGGCGGAAGCGCAGTTGCCCCAAGCGATGATCGCTTTAGCTCCTGCGGCGGCCTCTTCGGTGATCTGCAAGGCACTCTTGCCGCCTACGCAACAATAAGCCTCGTCTTTTGTAGGTAACGATCCCTCGATCATCAGCAGATAATTGCCGTAATACTTTTTCATGGTCTCTTCCTTAGCGGCCTCGGCCTGTTCGCCGGCGGCGGCCATCAGCGTCTCGGTATAGTCTAGGGAAATCTTGTCTAACAACAAGGTAGCCACGATCGGGTGGGCGGCACGGATAAACGATTCGGTACAACAGGTACATTCCTGTAGGTGTAGCCAGATGATCGGAAGGCGGGGTTTCGTCTCCAAGGCATTTACTACCTGTGCCACTCCCGAAGCCTCCAATCCCATCAGGGCGGCCATGGTGGTACAGAACTTCAGGAAGTCCCGGCGGGAGATGCCTTTCTGACGGCACTCTTCGTAAACGGACGGTCTTTTATTTTCCATATCTCAGCAATTAAGTATTCTAACAAATACGGGGGAGTTGCTCCCCGCTTAGCATATCGATGATCCGGTAGTTACCGTATAATGTCTTCATCTTGACCCGGGCTTGCTCTCCGCTTTGCTTGGTGATACGGCCGATAACGGTCGCTTGCCTGCCCTCCTCAAAACGTCTCATAAGGGGTAACGCTTGTTCCGCAAGGCTTTCCGGCAGGATCACAAGAACCAATCCTTCGTTCGCTATATAGAGTGGGTCTAATCCTAGCATCTCGGATGCGGCACGTACCGCTTCCGGAATAGGCAGGGCGTCTTCGTCCAGCAGGATATCCACACCAGCGTCTTGGGCGATCTCGTTGAGGGTTCCGCTTACGCCACCTCGGGTGGGGTCACGTAAGACATGTACCTCTCCTATAGTATGTAACAGCTCAGAAATCATAATGTTTAGCGAAGCGGTATCACTTTTTAGATCCGTCTCGAATCCCAAGCTTTCCCGTGCGGAAAGGATCGTGATACCATGTAGACCAATCGGGCCGCTACAAATGACGACATCGCCGGGAGTCGCTTGGTCTGGGGCGATTCGTATGCCCGGAGGGACGATCCCGATCCCACTGGTGTTGATAAACAATTTATCGCATTTGCCCCGTTCCACCACTTTTGTGTCTCCGGCTACGATCTGTACGCCGGCACGCTCCGCCGCACGTTTCATGGATTGTACGATACGCTGAAGATCTGCTAGAGGCAAGCCCTCTTCCAGTATAAACCCGGCGGTCAGATACAAAGGACGGGCACCACAACAAGCCAAATCGTTAACGGTCCCATTGATCGCCAGATCACCGATATCTCCTCCGGGGAAAAAGATCGGGTCTACCACGAAGGAGTCGGTAGAGTAGGCCAGTCGCCCTTCTTCCATAGGGAACACGCATCCGTCATGATCCTGCTCCAATAATGGGTTCCGGAAAGCCGGATAAAATACTTGGCTGATCAGTTGGTGTGTCATGCGTCCTCCCCCTCCGTGCGCTAGTAACACACGGTCTGAGTCGGTAAAAGGAATCGGGCAATTCAAGTGTATATCCATATCTTTCTATTTATATCTATAATAAGCGGCACAAACCCCTTCCGAGGAGACCATCGGGGCTCCCAGCGGATGGGTGGGATGGCAGGCCTTCCCGAAATGGGGACAGTCCGAGGGTTGTCTCAAACCTCTCATAATCAGTCCGGCGATACATTCGGATGCGATCTGGTTTTCTTCCGGACACAATTGAAATCTCATTCGGGAGGAATATCTTTTATATTTGGATCGAAGTTGAAGCCCGCTGGAGGGGATGATTCCGATGCCCCGCCAGTCTTGGTCGCAAGGTTCCAGCATCTCGTCCATAAGTTGGCGGGCGGCGGCATTCCCTTGTTCGGGGACGGCCCGTTTGTAAGCGTTCTCTACCTCATAACTTCCGGCTTCCAACTGGGAGACACAGCGATAAATGCCATATAATAGATCTACCGGCTCGAATCCGGTGACGACCATCGGGATTTTATAGTGGGCGGCTAATCGGTGATAGGCCCTGTTGCCTGTGATGGCGCAGACATGTCCAGCTGTCAGGAAGCCATTCACTTTGCTTTCCGGATCTGATAAGATAGCCTCGATAGCGGGTGGTACCGTGAATAAGGAAGTCAATATAGAAAAGTTCGGAAGTCCTCGGCGTATGGCCTCTTTCAAAGCCATGAGGTGGACAGGTACGGTCGTCTCAAAACCAATTGCGAAGAATACGATTTCCTTATCCGGGTTCTCCTCGGCCAGTGATAGGGCATCCAAGGGCGTATATAGCATACGGATATCCGCTCCTCTCGCTTTTATGCTCAATAAATCCTCCTTACTTCCCGGAACTCGCATCATATCCCCGAAAGAGGCTAAGATCACATTCGGCTGTGTCGCCAACTTCAAGGCGTAGTCGATTGTCTCGACCGGTGTTACACAGACCGGGCAGCCCGGTCCATGGAGTAGTTGAAGATCCGGCGGCAACATCTCTTCCAGCCGATAACGGGCGATAGCATGTGTTTGCCCGCCACAAATCTCCATGATATACCAAGGTCGTGTCACCTTTTTGCGGATGGCCTCCAGAAGAGTTTGTACCTTCTCGTTGCTTCTATATTCGTCTACGAAACGCACTTTTGTAATTCTTTAAGGTCTTTCAGTGTTTCCTCCGCTTCTTTCTCATCTACAACAGATATAGCGATCCCTGCGTGAGCGAGGATATAATCCCCCTGTTTCACATCCACCCATTCAATACATATATTCTTTAGGATGCCTCCGAAATCAACTTTAGCCATGGTCATTTCGGGGATGCTTCGATCGATTGAGATAATCTTTCCGGGTACCGCTAAACACATATCGTTTCAATTTATTTAATAACCTCAAAGATACTTAATATGTTTAAGTGGGAAAGATAAAATTGATAAATATTATTTATAAGATGATAGATAATATCTCTTTAGTAAATACGATAGTCGATTCGTGTCTGATTAGACATTTATTCCTATATTTGTGCTATGGCGAAGAATAAAGTATATGCGTTGATTATTCAAGGCTTGGTTCAAGGGGTTGGTTTTCGCCCTTTTATCTACCGGATCGCTAAAGATCTGGGGATGAAAGGTTGTGTGGAGAATATGAATAATGGAGTACGTATCTTGGTTGCCGCTACTCCGGATGATCGGGATTTGCTGATAAGTCGTATACGGACCGAGCATCCTCGTGTCGCTTATATCCATCGGATCTCCTATACATCTACGGAAATGGATGAAGATGATTTTTACGATTTTACGATTACGCCTAGCCATTCAGAATCGGATGAGGTCACGCAGGTCTCCCCGGATATCGCTGTTTGTGCGGATTGTATGCGAGACCGGACTACTCAACCCCATCGAATCGGATATCCTTTTATTAATTGTACGCATTGTGGCCCTCGCTTCTCTATTATCCGGGACCTTCCTTACGACCGTTCGCAGACAACGATGGGCGGTTTCCTTATGTGTCCCGATTGTGAGAAAGAATATACGAATGTTATCGATCGCCGTTTCCATGCCCAACCGGTCGCTTGCAATCATTGTGGCCCGACTTATTATGCGACTTATAACGAGGAGACTTATATCGATTATGAGACCTTATTGAAACTTACCTCTCGTCTATTGCTTGGTGGAGAGGTTATTGCGGCTAAAGGAATCGGAGGCTATCATTTGATTTGTGATGCCTCGAACGAGAGAGCGGTTGCCCGTCTGCGAGAGATAAAGCAGCGGGATACCAAACCATTCGCTGTTATGTTCCGTGATCTGGAACATCTGCAAGTCTATACAGTAACGGAGCCGATGGAGGAGCGATGCTTAGTTTCTTGGCGCCGTCCGATCGTACTGCTGAGGCAACGGAGCCGGTTAGCTTCCGGAATCAATCCGGGCATGCATACGCTAGGATGTATGTTGTCTTATATGCCGATTCATTACGATTGGTTTGCTCGTACAGGGATACCTGCGTTGGTAATGACCAGCGGGAATCTAAGCGATTTGCCGATAGCGATCACCCCGGAGGATGCGGAGGCGCAATTAGCGGGAAAGGTAGCGATCCTCTTGCATCATAATCGCCCGATCCATAACCGGGTAGATGATTCTGTATTGCAGGTCTGCGGAGGACAACCTTGCTTGATCCGTCGTTCCCGGGGCTATGTGCCGGAACCCTTTTTCACGGATACAAATGTGGAGGGGATCATGGCTTTCGGTGCGGAGAAAGTGAACACGTTCGCTTTGGGGAAAGGAGAGACGATCCTGCAAAGTCAATATATTGGCGACTTAAAGAACTGGGAGACTTTCCGGTTCTATACGGAATCTATGGAGCGGTTTCGTCATTTGTTTCGTTTCAATCCCCAGCGATTGGTTTGTGACCTGCATCCGGATTATCTTTCCAGCCAAGAGGCGGAACGTATCTCGAAATCTCTTTCCTTACCTTTATTAAAGGTACAACATCATCATGCTCATGCCGCTGCTTGTATGTTGGAGCATGGATTGAATGAGCCGGTTCTCGCTATCGTGATGGATGGGACAGGTCTGGGTGATGATGGTAAGGTTTGGGGAGGCGAGTTCTTCTTTTGTGACCGAGCGAAATACCGTCGCCTTTCCCATTTTGAGTATGTCCCGTTACCGGGAGGCGACAAGGCGGCTGAGGAGCCATGGCGAATGGTTGTCGCCTATTTGTGGCATTATTTCAAGGACGAACCGTCGGGTATTCCTTATCCGGCCGATTTCGTGGAACGCATAGGCACGGAAAGGATCGCTATGCTTGAACGAATGATGGAGAAAGGTGTGAATACACCCTATACATCCAGCGCTGGCCGGCTGTTTGATGCGGTAGCTTCTTTATTGGGGATTTGCGATGTCTCCAGCCACCAAGCGGAGGCTCCGGTCTTATTGGAGCAGGCGGCGATGGGAGAGAGGAACGCTTATGCGTATCCAGTCTCGGCGGAGGGAGAGGAAATCTCTTTTTATTCTTTGTTTGAGGCATTATTGCATGATAAGACGAACGAGGTCCCGGTGAGCTTGATATCCGCCCGTTTCCATACGACATTGGCTTCCTTGTTTGTGCAGAAAGCCCGCTTGTTGATTAAACGGACGAAAGCGACACAAGTGGTTATCTCGGGAGGATGTTTCCAGAATAAATTATTGACGGAGTCGATGAGGAGACAGTTCATCATGGCTGGGGTCCCCGTCTATATTCCGTCTCGTATACCTTGTAACGATGGGGGGATAGCCGTGGGGCAATTAACGATCGCCTCGGTGACTCCCTTTTAAAAGAGATCAGATATGCATGAGTTGTCTATAGCCCGTAGTATCGTGGAGCTGGTCGAGGAACAAGCGGATAACCGGGGAGCCTCGGTGGTCGAAGAGTTGGAGTTAGAGATAGGACATTTGTCCGGCGTAGAGATCCAAACCTTAGCGTTCGCATTGGATAGCGCTATAAAAGGTAGCAAGCTGGAAAAGGCCCGGATTATCCGTCATTATATTGAGGGGGAAGGACAGTGTAGCGACTGTGAGACCATTTTCCCAATGAACGCCTTGTTTTCCCCTTGTCCCCATTGTGGCTCCTATTTAGTTAAAATCCTTAAAGGGAAGGAACTTCGGGTGAAGTCGATTGTTATTAAAAAGGAATGATATATTAATGAAATAAAAACTTAAATACTATGTGCGGAACTTGCGGATGCGGAGAGCATCATCACCATCACGATCATACGCATGAGCATTCTCATGGCCATGAACATCATCACCATCCTGATGAAGGGATCGTAATCAATCTGGAACAAGATATACTTCAACGTAACAACTTATTGGCGGAGCGAAACCGGGGATATTTCGAGGCTAAGAACCTGTTCTGCCTGAACTTGATGAGTTCGCCCGGATCCGGTAAGACAACCTTGCTGGAAGAGACGATCCGCCGTTTGAAAGCGAAGCGACCGATCTATGTGATAGAAGGCGATCAACAAACCTCAAACGATGCCGACCGTATAGCGGCGTTGGAGATTCCCGTGTTTCAGGTAAATACCGGTACCGGCTGTCATTTGGAAGCCGACATGGTCAATCATGCCGTTAAGCATCTGAATCCGAAGGAGGGAGCGATCCTTTTTATAGAGAATGTCGGCAATCTGGTCTGTCCGGCCATGTTCGATCTCGGAGAGTCCAAGAAAGTCGTTATCGTGAGTACGACGGAGGGAGATGATAAACCGTTGAAATACCCACATATCTTTCAGGAGGCAGATATCTGCGTAATCAACAAGATTGATCTGGCTCCTTATCTGAATACAAAAGTGGAAGTGCTTCGGGAAAACGCCTTGAAGGTAAATCACCATCTCCAGATATTCGAGGTGTCCGCCACGAAAGGAGACGGGATGGATGCATGGTGTGACTGGTTGCAGACAGAGAGTGCAAAGTGTAAATAAATACCCCGGGTTTTAATGAATAAATGGAGAAAAAAACTATATTTGCTCCCATTCATTGAATCTAACTAATCAAAATGTTATGATTAACCGAGAATTGATTAATCCTCAAAGCATCGTAGTGGTGGGAGGTTCCAACAACGTACATAAACCGGGCGGTCGTATCGTGCGAAACCTGTTGGATGGAAAATATAAAGGAGAATTATGTGTGGTAAACGCCAAGGAGACAGACGTGCAAGGCGTCAAGTCTTATCCTTCTGTACATGATATCCCGGAGACGGAGTTGGCGATCATCTCGATTCCGAGTAAATCGTGCCCCGAGGTGATGGAAGTGCTGGCCCGGCAAAAGGGGGTAAAAGCTTTTATCGTGATCTCGGCTGGCTTCGGCGAGGAGACACACGAGGGCGGTATCTTGGAGCAACAGATGCTGGATGTCGTGAATGAGGCGGGAGCCTCCTTGATCGGCCCGAACTGTATCGGGTTGATGAATATGAATTATCATGGCGTGTTTACGCAACCGATACCGGAATTCCATCCCGATGGCGTGGATTTCATCTCTAGCTCCGGCGGTACGGCCTTGTTCATTATCGAGTCGGCGCTGACAAAAGGGCTGCGTTTCTCTTCTGTTTGGTCGGTTGGAAACTCCAAGCAGAATGGAGTAGAGGATATCCTTGAATATATGGATCGGAACTTTGATCCGGTATTGGATTCCAAGATCAAGATGTTGTATATCGAGCAAATCAAGCAACCGGATAAATTGTTGTATCATGCGTCTTCCTTGATACGTAAGGGATGCAAGATCGCCGCTATCAAGGCGGGAAGTACGGAGTCGGGAAAGCGAGCTGCCTCTTCGCATACGGGCGCTATCGCTAGTTCGGACTCTGCCGTGGAGGCTTTGTTCCGTAAGGCGGGTATCGTGCGTTGTTTTAGCCGTGAGGAATTGACTACCGTGGCGAGTATCTTTACCTTGAAAGACGTGAAAGGGAAGAATTGTGCGATCGTGACACATGCCGGAGGGCCTGCGGTAATGCTGGCGGACGCTTTATCCAAGGGGCGTTTGAATGTTCCTAGTTTGGAAGGCCCTATCGCTGATGAGTTGAAATCCAAACTGTATCCGGGTGCCGCTGTCGGTAATCCGATTGATATTATCGGTACGGGGACACCGGAACATCTGGCTACAGCCATCGATTTCTGTGAGAATCGTTTCGATAATGTGGATTTGATGATGGTCATCTTCGGTAGTCCCGGTTTGGTAAAACTTTATGATACCTACGAGGTACTTCATAAAAAGATGGAAGAGTGCAAGAAGCCGATCTTCCCGATATTACCGTCTATCGTAACGGCCGGACCGGAGGTGAAGAGCTTTGTCAAGAAAGGCCATGTGAACTTCTCGGACGAGGTGACATTGGGTACCGCCCTTTCACGGGTGATCAATACGCCGAAACCGATGAGCACGGATATCCAGCTATATGGCGTGGATGTACCGGAAGTTCGTCGTATCATAGACCGGTTGCCGGGTAGCGGTTATTTAAATCCGGAGGAAGTGCGTACATTGTTGCGTGCCGCTAATATCCCGTTAGTGGAGGAATATGCTTCGGATGATAGGGATGCGTTGCTGGCTTTTGCCAAGAAGGTGAAATATCCGGTGGTAGCCAAGGTTGTGGGGCCTGTGCATAAGAGCGATATCGGTGGTGTGGCCTTGAATATCCGTGGAGAAGAGCATTTATTGTTCGAGTATGAACGTATGATGCGTCTGCCGGGTGTTACGGGCATCATGGTACAACCGATGTTGAAAGGACAGGAATTATTCTTGGGAGCTAAATATGAGGATCGTTTCGGCCATGTGGTACTTTGCGGGTTGGGTGGAATCTTCGTGGAGGTATTGAAGGATGTGTCTTATGGTTTGGCACCGTTATCATATGATGAGACTTATTCAATGATTCGTTCCTTGAGAGGGTATCCGATCATTAAAGGTACGCGTGGGCAAAAGGGCATCGACGAGCAACAATATGCGGACATTATCGTTCGCCTCTCTACCTTATTGCGTTTTGCCAGCGAGATAAAGGAAATGGATATAAATCCGTTGGTGGCTACGGATAGAGGCTTGTTCGCTGTAGACGCCCGTATCCGTATAGAGAAATAATAATGATTCAATGTGCCAATATGCGAATATGCTAATATCTGAATTATCCACTTTTGGTATTTCATTGGCATATTGGCACATTGAATCATTATTTCTTCTTCTTCTTTTTCTTATCGGGAAGATACTCTTTCAGAAAGCGTTTGAAGCTACTTAGCGATACATTGTATTTCTCCGCTATCTGGGCGTAAGTCAAGCTCGGGTCTTTCAAGTCTTTCTCGATTTGTTCCTTATAAGGCTCCAAGCGTCCCATTTGTTGACTACCTTTCGGACGGCCCAGCACCACACCTTTACTTCTGATCAAGGCAAGGGCTTCCTTCGTACGGATAGAGACCAGCTTTCGCTCGATCTCGGAGACCAGACCGAAGGTAAAGGCCAAAGTCTTACTGTCGATATTATCCTCGAACACATATCCGTCGCTTACGCTACGAAGCGTTACCTTTCGCTCTATACAAAGCAAAATGATATGGATGATCTCGATCATCTTACGGCTCACACGGGATATATCGGACACAAGTATCTCATCCCCGGGACTTAAAGATTTGACAATACTTTCCAGTCTGCGGTTCGCACGAGGACTATTTCCCACCTCTTTAGCCCACTTCCCGATCTCTATCTTCTGAGATTCGGCAAATTCCCGGATCACAGCTTCTTGGACCTCGGAGTTTTGCTTATTATTATATGTTCGGATAAAAGCAATTGTCATAATGTATATATTTAATTATCTCCTTTTAATAACAGATCGACTTACGATAAGTTCAAATATGACAAATATATGAAACACTTTAATTCGGTTGGCTTAAAAACAAAAAAACCAACTAATAAATTTATTAGTTGGCTCTTTGCGGAAGCGGGGGGACTTATACCCTCTAGTTGTTGCAAAAAGGCCATGTTGATAATCAAATATATATAGTTTACAGTGTGATCTGAAAAATGTAGCTTCAGTTCCGATCTAGTTCCGATTTCAAAAAGTTCAAACATATTTTACTCGTTATAATTTATTAAATATTATATAGTTACAATTTGTGAACAAAAAAAATGGAACTATATCCCGAAAGCCATATCTATTATATTGACCTTTTGGACAATTTAGCCCTTAACTGAATATTCTCTTGCTCTTTAAGAAAAAGAATATTATTCAAATCGTTAATTTTGTTACTTAGCATATTGATTTCTTTTTTCGCATTAAGAAGTTCTTGATATATATCGAAGTCCACATTTTGTGCGAGATCTGCTGATGAATCATTTTTCATGATGTCATCTTTTGAAGTCATAAAGTCTCCCCATATTATAGTATACCCTATTTTTTCTTTTAAATAAGCCGCAATACGTTCTTGATATTCGGGCTTAGGCCCTTTGATAGGAGCTTCATCCGAATCGACCCATCTATTTATAGCAGTTCTACTAGCCTTAGTTACATCAGTAAGAATCGTAATATATTGGCCTCCTAATAGATCTTGCATAGTAGACCTAAACTTCTCTGCGTCAAATCGTTTGCTTCTGCTCATTTTTAATTAACATATTTTAGTTATATAAAAGTTTACGTTTAGTTGACACTTATGGATATTTTGCGTTACATTTGCGTTACAAATATAGGAATTTATAATATAGAATTTGTAATATGAAAAAAGAAAAAGAGTCTATCCGTAAAAGAATTACAGCATTTTGGAAAGAAAAAGACCAAGAAGGGAAGAAGGCATTTCTTTCCTTCATGGAAAAAAATGAGTTGTCGCAATCAGCGATGTACAACTATATGCGAAGTGAGTGTGTAGGAGTCCCCTTGTTCAAACTCAAGGCTATATTAAAATGTATAGAAGAGTTTAATGCAATTAATACGGAGGAGTCATGAAACAGACAAAGAACTGGGACGAATACTATAGATGCCGTGTCCGAGACAAGGCATACATAGACAAATTTAGTCTTAAATATAGTCGATTTATAAAGGAAATAATTTTCGAGATAAAGATGTTAGCACACGATGTGGGGATGCCTATTATATTGAAAGAAGAAGGATGTGGCATAGGAACCGTAAGCATGGCTATTTCCAATATGGAAAAAAAATGTATCGGTTCTATGGGGCTAACTGCTACTTTAGAAATAAAAGAAGTGTCGAAAGTTATTTTCTCTGATATAGATAACGCCATGCTGGGGTTATGCCATAAAAATACGTGTCCGATCTATTCCGGAGGATATTTGGGTAATGTCCCTTTTTTCTATTGCAGGGAAAACATTTGTGAACCCAAGTATTATGAAGCGCCCAGCATGGTAGTAACACACGGCGTTTTAGAACACTTTTCCGATGACGATATAATGAAAATTATTTCGACCTATGACAATGACAATGTATTGTTTCAAGCACATTATGTGCCCACAAACCGGTATACAAGCCCTTCTTTTGGCGACGAACGTTTGCTTACACCCGAAGCATGGAGCGCTTTAGTTAAGCCCGATTATTATATCATGGATAACAATGGGTATGATTTATATATGTTTAAATCAAAAAGAAAATAAATATGAGCAAGATTGATTTCAACGCACTCCGTGACCGTGCGTACAAATGCGCATGCGATCACGGGTTTCATGACACGGAGTTGAGCAATGGGCATCTTCTGATGCTAGTGATAACAGAGCTTTCGGAAGCCGTGGAAGCGGATAGGAAAGGAAAATATTTCAAAGGCATATCGACTTTTGAGCATGAGTTTAACCGTTATTACGCTTTAGTTGATGAAAACAAGCGTTTTGAATGCGCATTTGAGAAATATGTCAAGGATACAGTACCCGATGAAATGGCCGATGCGGTTATCCGCTTGCTAGACCTTGCCGGATCTATAGATATCAGCCTTGATGATATCTACGATTTAACGAATGAACCGGAATATAAAGACTGGGATTATGTTTTAAAGGAAATGTCCTTTACCGAAAGGATGTTCTTTTTAACATCTATCCTAACCGAGGATAGAGATATAGCCGAAGTTATCAAGGCTTCTATCGTAATTATATTTCTTAATGCAGACTTGCTGTATATAGATCTCTTATGGCACATCGAGCAGAAAATGAGATACAACGAACTAAGGGAGAATAAACATGGAAAGAGATATTGATATGGGACAGACGATAGAGGAAGCGGCTAGGATAGAAAGGGTAAGAATAATACTGGAACTTCATGCCGATTATAAGATCCATGGAGATGCTAGACACTATGTAATATCTAGCACTGTCATTGGAAAATACGGTGTCAATCTATTTGAAGCCGGTGTCGAATGGCAGGCAAAGCAATCTCCGTGGATAAGCGTGAAGGAGCGGTTACCGGAAAATCAAGACATAGTATTGGTTAGAGGTGAGTACGGGGGCAAAGCCACCGCTTATCTACATGGCAAGGATAGCGGCTTTATCGTTTACGGAGAGGACGCTTATAAGGTATTCGGGGAGGTTACCCATTGGATGCCTATACCCGATCTTGAGGAATAGTATTAACCGAGCCTTCACGGGAAGGCTCATAATTAAAAAACAACGAATCATGAGCAAATATACATCAAAACAAATTGCCGAATCTGATGATCTGTTTGAGAAACAAATACGGAAAGTCAGAAAGTTTTATTTGAGTCGTAATCCCGATAAAATGATGATGCTTGAAGAAAGAAAAGCCGTTATCAAAGAACGGAATAAAGGTCTTTCCCCGGAATATGACAAGGAGTATTATTGTGGAACCTGTGGAGCTAAAGACGGTGCGGAGCATCCTAAAACCGGATATTGCTTTCACTGTGATACTGATAACTGGATTTCAAAGAATAACTAACAGCTAAGAATATAAAGTATGAAGAACGAATATTTCAACATGATATGCCAGAAGGCTCCCGAAGGGAAAATGATAATAATGGCCGTTGTTCCGGATAACCTTCTGGGTGAAGGATTGCCTCCCATTTTTGAAGTTCAGGCGGAAAGCCGGGTACAACAATTTACACCGGGACCTATCCTACAATCAAGGTTATCTCTGAGACAATCAAAGATAGATCGGATTTGCAAGGTGAAGGTGTTAATGGTATAGTCATTGGAGAAAATTGGTATAATGTATCAAAAGAGGATAAGAATACTTACGGAATTAACATCTAAGAAAATATGAATGATTATAAAGATAAATATGGATATTCAAATCGGAGGAAAATAGAAGTTCCCCAAAGAGAGTTTACGATTCGAGGACATAAGGTGTCTGACATTAAGAGAGAAGATATTGAAAATTTCTGTAAAGCAAGAGCTATTCCACCTGAATGGTTGGTGAGTGAGCTTATCAAAGAAATTGATTAACGTAAAACTAATAAAAACTGAATCATGTTGCAAAGCAAAATAGATAAGGCCATTGAAACCCTACAGAAGTATGAAAAACTTGCTTTGAAATACTCTCCAAGCGGTTTTCATGTGGCTTTTTCCGGAGGCAAAGACTCACAGGTAATCTATGAGCTTTGCCAGATGGCTGGAGTGAAGTTCAATGCCTATTTCTACAAAACGTCTGTAGACCCGATGGAAGTACTTCGGTTTATCCGGTCAAACTATCCCGATGTGACTTGGCTGTATCCGGAAAAAACGATGTTTCAGCTTATTCTTAAAAAGAAGATGTTACCCCTCCGGCATCGTCGATACTGTTGTGAAGTAATCAAAGAACGAAGAGGATTGAATGAACTTGTAGTAATCGGTATAAGGAAAGAAGAAAGCGCACGCCGGGCAAAACGTAAAGAGTTTACTTCCGATTGCAAGCTGGGATGCGATAAGCCTTTACTTTCTATCATTCTCGACTGGACAACTTCGGAAGTTTTCGAGTTTCTGAAAATGAGAAATATTCCCGTTTGTCCTCTTTACAAAATCATGAATAGAATAGGTTGTATTGGTTGCCCTATGAATAGTAAAAGCCAACGTTCAGAATTTCGAATGTTTCCACTACACCGTCGAGCATATATCAATACAATAGAAAAGCTACGGACTTTATACGGAAAGTACTTAGAGTTCGACTCTGCCGAAGATGCCTTTAATAGGTGGTGTTCCGGAGTAAGCAAAGCCATCTATTTGGCTAATAAAAAACAATTAGAAATTCAATTTTAAGAAGATATGAACATGAAAAAGAAAAAAGTTACAATGCTAGCGATTGAACATTCAAAAAAGGTGTGTGATCCACAGCCAGAATCAATAGACCGGATGGATGTCAGACAGTTGGTTATGAATGCTTATAGGAGCGGTTATAATAAGGCTCATTCCGAGCATGTAAAGTGTATGAGCGATATTGTAAATATGAACTTGTCTGATATAGATTTTCCCGTGTTTACTCATACCAAAGAATTTAGAAATCACTTCGACTTCATAATGATGAAAATTAAGGAACAGTTTAACTTATAAAAAAATCATGGAAGTCTTTAACGATAATCCATTTGCCAAAGACACGCCCGTCACTCCGTTTTCGAATGGGACGGAAGCGCAATCGTGGCACGAATGTAATTGTGATAAGTGTATCAAGTATGAGAACCAATCCGAATCAGAGGAAAAAGCAAAATGCAAACTGGCATATCATATTGATTATGGGTTCGTGTTAGGAACTATCCCGCTTTGGGTTGCTAAGGAAATAGGGGTTAGATATGACCCTTTATATCAGACAGGGCGATTACACTCACAATGTCGAAAATTTAGGACTGGTGACGAACCTTTTTAATTAAATAAATATGAAACAAATAGATGTAGAGGTCAGTGCGACCATTAGCATGAATTACGATCCGGAATCAGAAGAATTTAAGGATTCACTTGAAAGTTATCGGGATGCGATAGAGGACGGTGCCAGTGAAGAAGATATGCTCCGGCAGATAGCATGGTATATCACTGCTTTTGGCACAGAAAACATTATAGAGGGTATCGGTTATGTATCTGTGGATGGTGAAAAGAATGGTGATCCAGAAGACTGGTGCGGAGTAGATATCGTGAATAGCCTCAATATAAATGATACTCCGGATTTTCAAACAGCGATAATCTAAAAAACATGATTGAAAATCCAGAAGTGCAATTATCAACCCTAAAGCAAGGTGACTGCTTCATGTTTAATGGAGAGCCTTACATTGTCAAAAGAACATACTGGGAGAATTTAGGCATGTTAAAACGTAAAATATGGGTGTCTACAATGAAATTCAACAACATACCATGGCACTCTATTGGAGATATATTAGTGTATCGCATATCAAAAGGATTATACGATTTATTAATTCAACAATAAAAATAATTGAATCATGGAATATGGATATGAAAAGAAAGATCATCGTGGTAACCCGGTTTATCCGATGTACCCGGTGCAAGAAGAAGATAAGATAATAGCTGCTTACATTGTAGGTAATGGCTATGTAATGGTTTCTCCTGTGACTTATGAATCAGAAGAAGAGTGTCGCAAGGCTTGTGATGTACATAATGATTATCACAAGTGGACAAAATCAGAAGTTGAGACTATATTTTTCAAATCAATAACGGGGCAATACCCAGAAGAAGCAGTAAAGTAAATCTAAGTAATTGAGCTATGGCCAGAATATATGTAGGTGACGCCCCGTGTCCTTGTTGTGGTAAGCCCGGCAATGAAAGCCGCCGTTCTGCGAGAGACAGCATTTGTTTTAAATGCATGGATGAGCTAATAGAATACAAAGCTATACAAAAGCGTACGGCTAACCATAAGAAAGAGTATGTCGAGTTTTGGGTGAAATATTTTGATACACCATATATTACCGAGAAGGATGATTATTACAATTTGATTGTCTCTTTGCGTAATTTGTTTTCTGCGCTTGATTCCCCAGAAATGAAGCATGATAACATGAAAGAAGTTACTCACGGCAATCACTACAACGAATCATTTGCAATAAAGCGTCCATTCAAAGTAATGTGGAAAGGATATGAATATCCAGAAACAGGATCATTTATTATTCGTGAAGATATTGCGCTGGCATTGGATGCACTTGTTGGTAGTATCGAAAACTTTGTGAACACAGTCAAAATGGAGAGTAAGAAAGTAGGAGCTAATTTATTGAAGCAGTTAGGAACACAGCAAATTAGGCCGGATGAATTTATTGAAAGAGTAAACAGAGATTAAAATCTAAAAATATATGAGGCTATTACGATACAGGGAGCTTAATCCGTATGAGATACGGGATCTACTTGATAGATATATTGGACTGACAGATTATCAAAAGGAAAAATTGGTAGATACAGGATGGCTTCCATTTCATATTATAAAATACGAGTCGCCTGAACCTGTCAAGCCTGTATGGAGACTGACTATCTTGTTATATTGGATATTCTGTCTCCTCATGCTCTTGTTGGTCATGCCCCTAAAGTGGCTCTTGACTGGCAAACAGTATTTTTCCGATAAACATTGGACTTATAAAGTTTATGCCTTCTGGACAAAGAAATTAGGATTTACGTAAAATAATAAATCATGAATATGAAGACAATTAAAGATTTAACAATCAAGGTGACTTATCGAGTTGGACTTGGTAATGTAAAAGTTCCGGATCAAGTGTATAACGCTTTAGGTGAATGTTATGATAGAGGAGGGGATGTTCCTATGCCTGATGAGTGTAGCACAACAGGACAACCCGAACTTGCGGAAGCTGCCGAATGGCTGACTGACAACATTCGGCAAAATGACGCTATGGACTGGGAATTTGAGATTGAAGACTTTGAAGAATGATTTAAACTTAAAAAACAAGTGAATTATGAATAGAACAATCAAAGTAACAGTGACTCGGGAAGCAGAAGTATCGGTCACAATAGATGATAGTATAATAGATAAAGAAGCTCTGTCAGCAATAGAATCCCACTTTGATGGAGAGCTTGGCGATACAGATGATTGGGAAAATCCTGAATATGTAGAGAGTCCCGAAGATGTCAGATTGTATAATTACGCTAAATGGGCTGCATTGCAAATACTGGGAGACGAAAGCGAGTTTATTACGCTTGTAGAGGGGCATACGAAAGCCTCGGTCAACTATACTAATTTGGAAGTTTCATTTGAGGAATAACTAAAAAATAAAATATCTAATAGACATGGAGATTAAGATATGTAAAAAATGCGGCAAGGAATTGTCGATAGATAACTTTTATAAGGATAGAACCACCAAGGATGGGTTTGGCTTTTACTGCAAGGCTTGCATAAAATCCTATAACGCCTCTAAGAAGGCCGATACAGGGGGGAAATATACAAAAGTATACACGAACCCAGAATTGGAAAAATTCAAACCAAGGGAGCTTATAGATGAGCTGAAGGCTAGGGGATACAAAGGGACGCTCACCTACGAGCAAATAATTACATTCTAATATAAAAATAACAAGCTATGGATAGAACTGAAAAATTAATAAGCATCTTGCGTGATCAATACGAGATGAAGATACAGTCTAATAATGACGGAATATCTTGTGATGGCGGGAAACTAATGAACTTGCCGTTCAGAGCTTGGGTTTTTCCTCAATTATGCAAGGCTCGTTTTTTTGTCGTTTTAAAATGGCCGAAAGAAGGATCTCTTTTGAGTATAGATCTTCAATACCGGGATGATTTTGTTCCTCTGGAAGTAATGATCGAGGCTACAGTAGAGAAGTTTATAAATGAAATAAATAGACTAATGATTTAAATCAGACATATGAATAAAATTCTAGGAAAAAAGAAGACTGACGACCGTAAGCAGCTCTTGATACGGTATAGATTAGATGAAAACGACAAGGTTAGTTTCACTCATCCATGCTGCGAAGATATACCTGCAAGACTCTTCTTCAAAGTAATGGAAGCCCTTTCGATCGTAGAAAGAGAATGGAATTTAGTACAAACTAAGCAATTAGAGGAAACTCCTTATAAAGAAGGAGGTTACATAAAAACCGAGTTGATAAATCCAATGATAGTATTAAATGATTTACCGCTTCGTAAGATGATAGCGAGTGGGATATTCCACATAGATCCTAATACAAGAGAGTTTTTCGTCTTAAAAAAAGATTACGATGAATTTATGGAAATGGAGAATAACAAGAAAGCTTCGCTTGATAGCGGTATGGAACAACATTCTTGCGAAACGATAAAATACCAATACAAGTGTATCAAAAGAGATCTTAACGATCTCATGGGAGACGTATCAATGAGTGATTTGGGGCATGATGGTTGGGAGCTAGCGAGTTTCCAGTTGGGCCATAGGTACGCTGCGTACATTTTCAAAAGAGAAGTAACGGAAACCTCTCTTTGACTTGTCCGAGGAGCAGCATGAACTACTTAATATATTCGTGAGTCACATATATCTATTACAAACATTTTAAAATTCAAATCATGAACAAACAAGAATTAGTGGCGAGAATCGCCGAAGTATCCGGAGTAGACAAAAAGGAGGTAGAACACGTACTAAACGTGGAAAGAGACGTGATTATTGACACGCTCCAAGGCGGCGAAGATATCTTTAACCGTGGCTTCGGATCTTTCCAGATCAAGGCACGTGCGGCACGTGTGGCCCGCAATCCGAAAACGGATGAGAAGATCTATGTTCCCGAAAAGCAGGTAGTGAAATTCAAGCCCGCCTTTAAGCTGAATTAAACAAGAGGGTGAGACGGACTTTGGTCCGTCCTCCCTTCTTTATGGCCCAGGGTGATTGAGACGTGACCGTTCTTCAATGGAAATCCGCACGAGGGGTTCGATTCCCTTCGGGGTCGCATAGACAATAAAACTTATATCTTATGGCACTAATATCTAAAGATTTATTCGGAAGTATATCTATCAATGGCTTATCCGACGAGCAAGCCCGGGAACTATTAACCGCTTTGCGTGAGGCGATGTCTACCCGCCGTAACTCCGGGAGGCCCTTGAACGAGATAGTGGCGAGGATCGCCCACGAACTGGATAACAAAATCAAATAATAAGAAGGGATGATATGAACGTTGAACTCGAAAGACTGATTGATCTTGTATTGGATGTCCCCATCGACAATGTGATCGGCTCAGATACGAACTTGACTCGCCGGGGATCGAACCTCGTAGGTATCTGCCCTCTATGCGGGAAAGGGGCTAAAACTCCTCCGTTTACCGTCTTTAGCCGAACGAACACATGCAAATGTTTCTCTTGCGGATCCGGTGGCAACACGATAAGCTATGTGATCAATAAGCATGGACTTACCTTCATGGAAGCCGTGAAGCGTATCGCCAAGGAGAACAACATCCCTTGGAACGACGATTACAAGCCAACCGAGGGGGAGGTCCGGGAGGGGGCCAGAAGAGAGGCGGCCCGTATCCTTATGAAGCAAGTGGCCGATTACTATGTAGCGAACCTTGAGTCGGAAAAACCGCAAAAGGATTACGTGATCAATCGCTGGGACGAGAAGACGGCGAAGATCTACGGCATAGGCTTCGCCCGTGATTCATGGAACGACTTGCTCAACCACGCCAAAGCCTCCGGATGGAATATTGAGCTGCTGGAGGAATTGGGCATGCTGAAACGCAAGGAGAACTCGGATCATCTATACGACTTCTTCCGTGGACGCATCATGATCCCCATCCGTGACCGTTGGGGCAATATCATCGCCTTTACGGGACGAGACACTACAAAGGCCGATAACGTGGCGAAATATATCAACAACAAGGAGACCTTCCTTTACAGCAAGGGCAAAACCCTGTTTGGCATAGATACGGCCTACGTCATGGCCTCCAAGGAACGGAAGGTCTACGTGATGGAAGGCGCTCCGGACGTGATCCGGATGAATAAGATATCCGTGTTCAATAGCGTAGCCTCCTTGGGTACGGCCTTTACGGAGGAGCAATTCGCCCTTCTTAAAAAGATGAACGTGGAAACGCTATGCTTCATCCCCGATCAAGACGAGCCCGGGCTGAAGGCCCTCCAGAAGAACGCCCTTTCCGCTTTGCGAAACGGATTCGCCGTATCCGTAAAGACGATCCCCACGGAACCGGGCAAGAAGGAGGACGCTGATTCTTATTTCAATGCCCCCGGGAAATTCGAGGCGATCAAGGAGGAGGATTTCATCATCTTCCACGCTACCGAGCTATTCAGAAAGAACGACACGATAGCGGACAAGAACCAGTGCCTTGAGGAGATAGCCGCCATATTGAGCACGATATCATCGGAGGGCGCAAGGGAAAGCTATGTTTCCCGCCTCACGAAAATCTACGGCAAACTGAGCGTATGGAAGAAGGCTATCGCCCAATGTCAGAAGGATGTCGTGGTGAAGAGTATGCAATGTCAGAACACGTTCAATTTGGATACATTGCATCAATATGGATTCCTTGAATCAAACAACTGCTATTTCTCAATAAAAGATAACGAGAGAGAACAATGGAGTAATTTTACGATGATCCCCCTTTTCCATATAAAGGACGCTACCAACCCTAAGCGCATGTATTCGATCAAGAATTGTTTTGGATATGAATGTATCATCGAGATGAAACAAGAGGAATTGGTCTCGATGAATAAGTTCAAGATGAAGCTGGAGGGATTGGGCAACTTTATCTGGGAATCCGGCGAAAGGGAGCTTATCAAGCTGAAGAAGTTCTTGTATGAGAAGACCGAGACGGCTACCGAGGTCACTCAACTCGGATGGCAGAAGACCGGCAACTTCTTCGCTTTCGGCAACGGTGGTTTCAATGGCTCGGAATTCATCAAGTGCGACGAGTACGGTATCATCAAGATGAACGGTTGTAACTATTATCTTCCGGCGGCCAGTAAGATTTACCAAGACGAGGAGAACCTATTCCAGTTCGAGCGTCGCTTCGTTCACGACAATAACGGAAGCATCTCCCTTTATGATTATGCGGTGCGCATGATAAACGTTTTTGGCGATAACGCCAAGATCGGCCTGTGTTTCCTAATGGCTACCTTATTCAAGGATATCATCGTAAGGCATACGAAATCGTTCCCTATCTTGAATCTGTTTGGGCCTAAAGGAGCCGGTAAGTCGGAGATGGGACACTCATTGATGTCTTTCTTCATTCCTCGTAATACGCCTCCAAACTTATCCAACTCCACGATACCGGCCTTGGCGGACGCTGTGGCCCAATGCTCCAACGCCCTCGTGCATCTGGACGAGTTCAAGAATAGCATAGACTTGGAGAAACGGGAGTTCCTGAAGGGCCTTTGGGATAACGCCGGCCGTAGCCGCATGAACATGGATAAGGACAAGAAGCGGGAAATAACCAACGTGGATAGTGGCATCATCGTATCCGGACAGGAAATGGCCACGGCCGATATCGCCCTTTTCTCCCGCTTCGTTTTCCTTTGCTTCACGCAAACGGAATACTCGGACGAGGAGCGGAACCGTTTTCAATCCCTAAAGAATGTCGAGGGATTGGGATTATCCCATCTCACCTTGCAAATATTGAAGTACCGTCGGGAAATGAGCCTTAACTTCACGGCCCATTATACGACTTGCGCCACTGATCTAAGTGAGGCTATCAAGCAGCGCCATATAAAGGTAGAGGATCGTATCTACCGGAACTGGCTGATCCTGCTCGCTACCTATCGTACCTTGCACGAGTATCTGACGCTTCCATTCGATTACGACGAGATCAAAGCGCTTTGCGTAGATATGATTATCCGTCAGAACAAGGAATGCAAGAGCAATAACGAGCTGTCCGGATTCTGGTCGATGATCAGCTACTTGAACCAATCCCGCGAGATCTACCTGAACGCGGACTTCAAGATAAAATTCGAGTTGTCTTTACGCCTGAAGGGAGGCCGTTCCATCGAGAACAAGGAGGCCAAGCAATACCTGTATCTTCGCAAGGATCGTATCTTCCAGTTGTATCAATACCACAGCAAGATATCCGGAGCGGAAAAGCCCTTGGATAAGACCTCATTGATATTCTACCTTCAGAATAGCCCCGAGTTCGTCGGCGAGAAGCAAACCGTACGTTTCAAGAACATCATCCGGGGCATGGAGGAAAAAAAGGAGGACGCTAAAGGCAACCTTATCGCCACGAGCGGAACCGCCCAAGCCATGCTTTTCGATTACGACTTGATTAGGAAGAACTACGACATCGATCTTGATACCTACGAAAGCACCGACGCGGACGAGGAAGATTCCAAGGTGACGCAACCCGGAGAGGATTTACCATTTTAGCAACCATACAATATACCAAGCGATGAGAACGAATACCAAACGCAACCTAATCCTTGAGGCCACGGAAAGAGAGCTTCGGGATATTTTCGAGAAAGAAGGGTGGGACGAATATTATACCTTCGCCTCCTTCCTCCTGCAACATAAAAAAAACGGATGTAAAATCATAAAAGACTAAAGAGCATGGCATTCAGAATGGATAATTACATGGAACGATGGGCCGCCTTATATAAAGGAATCCACCATACGCAAAAGGCCCCGCGCTTTTTCCGCTGTAACGACGAGATGACTTTCGACGAGTTCCTACAGAACTACATGAGGATAGCGGAGCCGATATGCGGCATACGTACCAATATGGAGGGAGATATGGATATCACCAAGCGAGTACTGAAGCCCGTCTACCTGTTGATGTTCCTCCAGCGTGCGGATCCGAGAAACTTCAGGAACATAGCGGACGTGAAGTATCGCTGCCTTTCCATTGCGGAGGATTTCCTTATCGCCTTGGAAAAGGATCAGAAGGAGGCGGCGAGACAAGCCACGTCATCCGCCTTGTTAAGGCTGGACCTCGGCAATGTGCGTTACGATACGATGGGGCCGTTGACCAGCGCCAACTTTTACGCCATCTTCGTAACGATAGAGAGCTTGGAGTACCATAAGAAATGTTACTCCCCTTCGGATTACTATCCGGAGGAGGAAGCCGATTGGTTGGAACACAGGCGGGATTGATGCCCTCCCGGAAAGCCGTACGGATAAGGAAACAGGGCCGTACAGGAAAATATCTCTAGCCGTACAGGAAAGTCTTGCTTACTGTACGGCTTTTATTTTGCTGATATACAACCGTATAAACTAAAAAATAAAGGAAATATGCGCTAAAACTAAATATGAAAATTTTCAGCTAAAAAACTCTTCTACATGTTACACATCTTCCACATCGTTAATAATCAGATATTTATCTTCTAAAATCAAGTTAAACATCGTTCTACATTTTTCTACAAAGTGTTAATTACTGTCATTTTTCTACATTGTTCTACATTTTACACATTTGTAGAATACTTAAAGCGTTGATTATTAACGATGTGGAAGATGTGTAACATGTAGAAGCGAAAATACCTTGAGATTTTAGAAAAAAAATATCACATAAACGTAAACTTTTTGTCAATTAAAAACGTTTAATAAATACAAAGTTTACTATCTTTGCTTTTGAAAATCAAATATTTATACATTATGAAACCGATTGTCTATATCAAGATGAAACCGTATCTCAAAGAATTCATTCTTGGATTGGAAGGCCGTGACGGGAAAAAATTATATGGAGCCGAACCCGTGCAGTTCCCTAAGAAGGACATGTTGAACCTGTTGGTGGATCGTTTGCGTCGTAAGCCGGGGCCCGGATGCAAGCAAGCGAAACCCTCCTCGGAGAAAGACAGGGAGAATTACTTGAAAATAACGTTCGAGACCGATCCGCTGGATCGCCGTGATGAAATACGCATTTATCTCTCGCCGGAATCCCAAGTGCGGATAGCGAAGTATATCTACAATATGTTTTGCGCTACCGCCTACGAATACGTGAACGAGCATCTTTCATACCAAAAACGATGTTTTCCGGGCGAGACTCCCCGAAAGAACATCGCTTACCGGGAGTTTTGCGAGGAATATGGATTAATGAGGGCCGACGAGGATTCGATCCGCAAAGCCTTCGACAGGCAAGCCCGTATGTTCGTAGTGGATGGCGTCAAAAAAAAATTCGAGAAAAAACAAAATAATCGCCCTTTTGGGGCAAATAATCGGCAGTTTGAGACATCGGATTGCGCAGTTTGCGGCTGAAACCGCCGATTGTTTTTTATTAACATACTAACCCTTTACAACTTAAAAGATTATGAACTGTTCGGAATTGATAGCGGATATTATCAGCATAAAGGCATACGATTTCAAGAATGTCAGCCTCGCTTTACCCTACACCCATGACATGACCGTAAAGGCATCGTCGGTCATCTTTTCCGGCTTGCCGGTTATCTTGTCGCTGAAGGAAAACTCGGGGGAAGCCCGTTGCGTATTGAACTCGAATGAGGCGGGAGACATCTATCAAAACTCCCTTTCATGGCAAACGGACGATACTGGACCGGAAACCTTGCAACAAATAAGCGCCCTCACGACCGGACGCACGCACTACTTGATTACCACCTATGGCGGCGCACGTAAATTACTCTATAATTGGTGTGGCATAGGTCGCACAAGACTGGAAGGCTCCATAAACGGAAGCACCGAGACGATAGGAGCATCATTCAGCGTAAACAGCCGTTTTCCCATATTGACACTCCTGTAGGCCGTCCGTCCGGACGGATAGTGTCCTTTAGTACGCTGTTATACATATATATATTCGTGTGGTTTTATAGGTTGAAAGATTCACTAACCTTTATTTAACTTGACACGATGACAAATTATTATTCCTTTCTGTCGGAAGTGATGCGATCGAGTGTATGGATGATGCACCCCGATATATTCCTATACTATAAGGAGATCCTTACGCTCGGGCGTATTGGCGGCGAATTTCCCGAGGTGAAGTGGGACGCTAAGCGTGAGGAAGGGAGCCTACTTCTCTTCAGACCCGGTAAACGGGAACCGGAGACCCGTCTGATCCAGACGCAAAATCCACACTGGTACTCTTCGGAGGATATCGCTAAAGATGACCAGATCATACATGTTCTCCCTGTCTCCGGACCGATCACTCATGGCGGCGCTGAGTGCTCATATGGAACCCGTGAGATGGCGGATCGTTTTATCTATTCGGATAACCAAGATTGCGTAATCGGGCATTTGGTATTGCTGGATACTCCGGGAGGTTCCGCCACGGCGAATGACTTGGATAGCGTATTCGCTAACGCCAAGAAGCCTGTAGTCGGCTTGATTCGGGGAATGAATGCCAGTAAGGGCGTTTGGATCTCTTCCTTTATCCCTCATGTATTTGCCGAGCGTGAAGATGTAGAGATTGGTTGCGTAGGTGCTTTATGGGCGATGCGTGGCATCCGTAACGGCGTGAACGATCGCAATGAGGTGTATTACGAGGTATACGCTGACAATTCAATCCACAAGAATAATGAGTATCGTGAGGCTATCCAGAATGATAACGTGCAACCGGCTATCGATGCCCTTAATGAGATAGAGGCTGATTTCCGGGCTACCGTGAAACGGCGTTGGCCGAACGTGCCTGATGAGAAGTTGACGGGAAAGATCTATAAAGCGTCTGAGGTGATCGGCGAGATGGTGGACGGGATAAAGACTTATGGAGAGGCCGTGAATTTCCTCTTTGAGTTGGCGGGCGTAGACCGCAAACAATCCGGAGTGGTCACTCGTGTCGGTGTGATCGGCACGGAGGAAGCTATTCCTGTGACACCCGAAAATGAGATAACCCAATCTGCCACCGGAACCGAGGAGCCGGTACAGAACAACAATACTAACCCTCAAAAACTGATAATCCCTATGGTAAACAAAGAAACGTTGGAAGCTATTCCCGGTATGGGTACTGTCGCGGTAGATGAAGCGGGTAACGCGTCTCTCACGGCAGAGCAGTATGATATACTGAGCGATCATTTGGCGAAAGGTAACGCCGCTATGCGGTTGGCGAGTACTCAGCAAGAGACCATCGAAGGCTTGAGACAGCAAGTCTCTACGAAAGACAATGCTATCAAAGAACTGTCTGAGGCGACGGGTAAAGACATCGAGCAACCGGTGGTAACGGAAGATCCCGATCTGGACTCGTCCGCATCTCAAACGTCTATACTGAACGGCGTGACGAATCCCGCCGAGAAATTCAATTTAGTATCCCAGAAAGCTAAACAGATGGGATTGATTTAAACCCTTAAAAACCAAAGAAAATGGGAGTGATTCAAGATGTGAAAAGCCTTATTGACATTAATGGGCTTAACGAGACCGCGAACCGTATACGCCCGGAACTGATGATGTTCCCCGCCGTATATGTCGGGAACGAGTTGAACAAGATGGGTGTCTCCATTATTCCGGGCATCCAGAATAAGCTGACCTCTTACAGCTATCTCCGCTACGGAGGTATCATGCGCCCCTATTATCCGGGCATGAGCGTGAGAAAGGACGCTATCGGAAAGATCGAGGAGAATACGTTGCAGGTATATCTTGCGGCGGGTATCTTGCAGGATAATATCCAGAACTATACCCAATTCGCCTTGGGTAATTATAATTTGCTAGGTTCAAACAAGACCTATAAGCATCCGTTTAACGACATCGTGCTTTATTCCATCATGAAGACATGGAGCGAGGACTTGATAGATGCTTTTATGTTCGCTAAGCGTAAGGCGGACGGTAAGAATAAATACGACGTGTTCGACGGCATCTATACCCAGATCCTAGCCGCACGTGTATCCGGACGTATCTCCGAGAGCCGTCATAACCTGATCCCTACCGGTCCTATCACGGCCCCGGTCGATGACTCCGATACGCAAGCCTTGGAAAAGGTACATTCCTTCCTCTCGCAAGCGAATCCGGCCTTGACTCGTGGCGGCGCTATCCTGAACGTTACTTCCGGATTGGCTGCGGATCTCCAGTCGGCTATCTTCAATAAGTTCAAGTATACCTCTACCGTCGATCAGTACGGAACGTTCAAGATCCCGGCTTGGCCTACCATCGTGGTCAACCCCTGTATCAACATGGGCGAGGGAGACTTGATGATCTTGTCGAAAGGCAATATCATGCAATTGGGCCTTGACTCAGTGAGCGATGACGAGTATGTAATGGTTCGCCAGATCGATGACGACGCGAACGTACTTACGTTTAACATCCAAGCTCGCTACGGAGCTAATATCGCCACGTTCGACAGTACGATGTTCGCCGTGAACGACGGAACCTTATCTCCTATCGCCTATGCGGGCGACATTACGGGACCGGATGAGTATACCGTAAACGTTACCGCCGGAGCGAATGGAACCGTGTCCGTAATCCCGAAGCAAGATAAATATGCCTTGGGCGATCGGATCGAGATGGCAGCTACCCCGAGCGAGGGATACGAGTTCGATAAATGGTCTGATAACTCTTTGGATAATCCACGCCGCTTATTGGTGAAGGATGATGTTACGCTAGAAGCCTCGTTCAAATCTAAAACCGTATAATCATGGCAGGAGTAGTCAGTACACTTTGTGATTTTGCCGACCAGAACGCCGCTTCAAACTGCGGCGAGGCCCTATCCGGTATCGCCACCACCGCGTATATCGGATTTAAGAACGACTTGAAGGAACCTTATCCCAAGCTGAAAGTGCCGGGGAGCGACGACGCTGATTTCGCCTTGAGCGAATACGCTAAAATCGAGGATTCGCCCGGTTTCCAATTCAAGGCCGGCAAGCATTTTTATAAATGGGAGTTCGATACGGAGAGCGGCCAGCTCACCTCTTCCAGCTCCGGGCAGCAAAAAGGTTTCGTGCAGACCTTCACTTTCTTGATGAAGAATATGACGCCTGAGTTATCGGCGCTGATGCGCAACCTGAATAACCGGAAAGACGTATTTTTCCTTTTTCCGGAGGATGACCATTACGTAGCCATCTACGATCCGGATCGTAACGTGAATATCGCCGATGGCGGTATCGCCTACGATTCAGGAAAGGCTATCGGCGATGATTCCGGCACGACCGTTACCGTGACGTTGCCTACCCGTCTTCCGAAGACGTATTATTTCGGTACCGTCGTCACGGAACCCGCCGCCGGCGCATAGCGAATAATTGATTTTCTAAAATTAATAGAAGGAGAAGCAAAGCGTAACCACCCGTGGCGCTTCTCCTTCCATGTTTAAAACAAGCCCATAAAAATTATGATATATAAGAACATGACAGACGAACAATGGGAGAGTTGGAAAAGCCGGGTACAAGCCGCCCTCGATACCGACCTGAAAGAGTATAATCATTTCCTTGCCCTGCTGATGGAGGTATCGGCAGATTGCTCCGTGAACCGGCAATTCCAGATCGGGGAAAAATCCCGTTATATGGCTCGGCTGAAAGAGGTATTATCCCGCATCAAGCGAATGACGAACTATCCCCGTTTGATTACGAAGGAAAATCCCGCCAAGCCCCTGTATATCGCGCAGATCCCGATCCATGAGGAACGCCAGATACCCGGACAACTAGCGCCGGAACCAATCCCTCCCCTGGCGACCCCACCCGCATGGAACCGCTACTCCGATTTCAATAGCTATAAGGAACGGCTTTCGCCAGAACTGCGTCAGGAGGGCGAGAATCTGCTTACTTGGTTCGCGAACCGCCAACGCTTGCACGAGTTATCCAAGAACCAAGTGCGCTCCGGCGTGCCGAAGGAAGAAATCGCTAAGACCGTTTCGGCCCTCGATGCGCAAAATGAGCAAATAGAGGCTTATTTCGACCGAGTGGAATCTTATATGACCGGAGCGAATCCGGATGATCCCGATAATGACGAGGACTTGCGATCCCGCACGAACGGGAAACCCTCCGGATCGTACACGAAAGAGGAGATCGACCAGATGATGGGAGATAGCCCGGAATTCGCCACGCTTTGCAAGGTAAAGCGTATAGAGTCTCATAAGAAGTGGCTTAGTCGTACGGATATGAAGAATCCTAAAAGTCCGGAAGAACGGGCGCTTCGGATCCGTGAGTTGAAGGAATGGGGTGTAGACGTGTCCGCTTATGTCTGATATCCACGCCCATTATCCCTATCTGGAACCTTGCCTCGGATGCTTCGAGAATGATTTGCGGGAGCTTTCGGAGCGACCCGGGTCGCCCATCTTCTTCGGCAACGGGGATCTCTCGATGAACCGCTTCCTGCTTGCCTTGTGCAAGCTGGTTCCCGGGGCGGACCTCACCATCTGTTGTTATTCCCTTTTGCCGAGTACGATGGTATATCTGGCGGATTTGCGCAAGGCCCACGACTTGGGGGAGATAACCGTGTTCTGTAATAGCTATACAGACTTGGACGATTTCAAGAAAGAGAAGTTCGCCTCCATCCACGTGATTAAGGCGGACGTGAATTTCTTCTTGCTGCAAGCTACGAACGCGAGTAGCTCTATGACCCTAACCGGGGTATTCATGCAGGATTACCCAAGCCGCCGCTTGGACTTGTACACCCTGCACAACGATCCCGCCGAGCAATCATTGATACGTAAGACCATTTATCAAGCATTCCATAAACCCCTGAACCATGTCCGGAAACAACCGTAGCTCCTTCCAAGAGCGCCTCTGCCTTCATTTCTACGACAATGAGGACGATTTGCAGCAACACTTCTCTTCGCTTGAGATAGGCCGCTTGATGCGCCTCCGGGACTTGGATCGGGAGGTCCTGCGGAATCCCATGCGTCCGGATTCCGACCGGGTACGTTGGCTCCGCAATAAATATAAGATCGGCGAGCGTCAGGCCCATTATGACATGGCAGACCTAAAAGTGGCCGTAGGTGCCTTCAGCGTGAATAACAAGGAATACGAACGCCGTGAGCTATCCGAGGGATTGCGGCGCATGATGCGACTTGCGGAAGACAAGAACGATCTGGCCTCCTATGCCCGCCTTGCGAAGGAATACAAAGCCGTGAACCGCTTGGATAAGGACGATCCGGAACCTGTGGATACGAAGATGATACCGTTATCCGCACGCCCGACGATGGATCCTAAGTATGTCAACGACAAGTTCACGCCGGAGGTGATAGCGTTGATGAAAGCCGAGGTAGAGAAACGTTGGGGAAAGCAACTTGCCGAGGACGTGGATTACGAGGATATTCCCGAGGATCAGAAAGATCCGTTCTCACGATCGCAAATGGATATAGAAAAAAGAGACTCTTAACTGATTAATCTTATGATAGACATAGCGGATGAATCCATATCGGAACGTGAAAGGCTCTTTTGGCTGAATGAGGGCCAGTTCGAGGTCTTTGAAATGATGCCTCGCTTATTGACGTTGATTTGTTCCCGGCGTTGGGGCAAGACCCATTTGCAGGGAACGTTCTTGACACGTATCGTCTCTTACATGCCCGGCGGTAAAAGTTTTATTTACTGCGCTACGCTCAAGCAAGGACTTACCCGTACGATTCCCGGATCCATAGCGGCCATTGAGGACATCACCGGTTGGAAGCACGGAATTCATTTTTTCGTGGGATGCCATGCCCCGAAATCGGCGGGTTTCCTCGAGCCGATCGTGAGGCCCTATAATTGGGAGCACTGTATCCATTGGTTTAACGGGCATGTCAGCCATATCCTTAGTCAGGATATCAAGTTCTCTGCCAATTCCTTGACCTTGGACGGGGGATTGATCGACGAGGCCCGTATCATCAAAAAGAAAAAAGTGGATGAAGAGCTTCGGCCGGCCATATCCGGGACTCCCGGGAGATTCGAGGATTGCCCCCTAAAGAAATCGGTATGGATCACTACCGACCGTCCCCTTACGAGAGAGGGGCAATGGGTCATAGACCTTGAGGCGCAATCCACCCCGGAGATAGCGAAGCAATTAAGGGACAGCATAGACCGGTATCTTTTCATGGAGATGACGGGCTATCCCAAGAAATGGCTGGAAAAGGAGTTTGCCTTGATGAATGAGTTACGCCGTGATTGCCATCTATACCGGGAATACAATACCTTGATGAACCTCCCTATCGTAGGAATTGATTACATCAAGGATATGGAGCGAATCCTTCCCAAACGTATCTTCGATATATCCATCCTGAATAAACGTGTTAAAAGGGCCTCCGATGGCTTCTACGGGGCTTTCGACGAGGCCCGGCATACGTATGTGGTAGATAGCGTGGATAAGATGGAGGACTTCCGTATCACCGTGAAGCCCACTCCTCGCAACCGCATCCGGACCTCTTTCGAGACTTACGACTTTAAGCGCCTGCAGGAACACACCTGTTTCCTAGACCTTGATATAGACCCTAAGCAGGGCCTAAACATCGCTTTCGATTACAACGCCCGGATCAACTGGGTAGTAACCGGCCAGAAAGGAAACATAAACGGCGTAGAGCGTCTGATGGTATTAAGCTCCATGTTCGTGAAGGATGAGCGGAAGTTGCGTGAGCTTTGCGATGATTGGGCGACCTATTACGAGCCGCACCGGATCAACAACAACCGGGTGAACTTCTATTACAACCAAACCGCCAAGCAAAAGCGTTACGCCAACAACGACCAGAACGAGCGTTTCTACGAGACCGTGATCGCTTGCCTAAGTGCCCGTGGCTGGAACGTGAACGCTATCGATATGGGCGAGGCCATGCTGCAAATGAGCAAGTTCTATCTGCTGGATGACGCTTTTAAGCATCGTTACAACACGAAAAAGGGGAAACCGAATCTTTTCCCTTATTTCAACAGGGACAACAATGAGTACCTGATAGCCGCTATCGAGAATACCGAGACCAGCGATAAATATGACGGTTTCGGAAAGGATAAATCCGGCGAGAAGAAGACGGATTCGGACGAGGATCGTGCCGAACTCAGAACCGACGGGACGGATGCTTTCGATGATCTTTATATCGGGATGAATAATTATTATCAAGAAGGATCGATCCGCTTCCCGGGAATAACGATCCGTTGAAAATATATCGCTATATTTTTCTGTAATTTAGATAATTATGGTATATTTGTAAACCATAAGATAAGATTAAGTAAGCCATTTCCCCCAAAAGCCGTCGCATGTGAATGTAACGGCTTTTTTTATGCGCGCGTCCCCCGAAAACTCTTTCCGAATCCGTCCGATCGTCTCTCCGATGTTACCGCAATCCTTCGGAATGCTAATAATTTAACACAAATGCCATTAATTCCCTAAATCTCGAGAAAAACCGCATCATTCCTCCTGAAAACCCCGCTCCGCCCTAAGTAGGATCTGTCCGGACGGGGCACCTTCCGGGGGCGAATATGCCGGAGGCGTCTGGTACCCGTCCGGATCCGGTACGCTCCCGATCCCGATCCGCTCCCATCATGGTGCCAGTCTGGTTTGATTCGGATAACCGATCTGGCCCGGACGGTTTATCGTCTCGTCTCTGTACAAACGAACAATGAAAACATGCGAAAAAAATATTGGTTTTTATAGCATTATTTTTGCGTAAAAGCTTGTATATCCTAAAATTATCCGTATATTTGTAGTGTTGAAAACAACCAATTAAGAACGTGAGACACACGGTAAAAACTGTTTAGCACTATGTCACTTTTCGTTGCATTCCACATTAGCAGAGGCGGTAAATTTTACAACCCGGGTTATAAAACCTTTGAGGGGGAAATGAGCTTTTATGAGCTTTGTCTTTTACATTCAAGCGATCTTTTTATGAGAAACAGAACGGATAACGGCCGTTTTTGCAAGCCGTTTTTAACGGATTGCTCAGGAAATGTCGTATCTTACGACAACCCTAACGGGACTACAGGTACACTAGATTTCGATGGAGATTACGACACTTGGTATGTAGTATCCGCCGAAGATCTGAGCGAAGAAGAAAGAGAAATCATTATGAAAAGTGATGCGTTCAAAAGCCGGGATCTGGAGTGTTTTTTGTCTTAAAATGTAGATTTATACTCTAAGTAGCGTATCTGTGTTGAATCTTTTTTAGCAAATAAAGTAGTAATAATAAAAGCTGGGCTATCGGCATGACGGGCAAATAAATATGAAGACATTATATTGCAACAACAGTGAATTATTGGATATTTTAGGGAATAATGGTATCGATATGATCTGCAATGAAAATATGCAGATTGAAATATCTGATGAAGATGCGGAAAGAGTGGACAGTATCGTAAAGGAGTTTGCTCCAGCTGCGTCTGGAGATTATGCGATAGAAGATATAGATTGATCATATGGAATATCTAATAAAAGTCTATCTATCCGGCGGCGACGAGGTACACGCCCGCTCGGAAGGATCCAGCCGGAAGGAGGCATGGAACCGGCTAATAAATAATCCCAAGTTTCGGGATTTTGTGGGCGAACGTCGGATAACCTCGTATGTCATCACGCAAGACGATCAGCCGGAAGAACCCGCCGATACTTACGAGCTATTCACTGAGTCCGGCCGGGTGATGATCCGCCGGAACAAGCCGCCACGGTTTACGGGGGTTGTTACCATGGGGATAAGGTCAGATATCGAGGATGTGAAGTTCTTGGATAAGGCTACAGCCTTGGAAATGGCTTCGGCCTTGCGGAAAGGTGCGGAGTTCTTACGTAAAAAAAATCTAAACATAAAAAATGAAGATGGAATATAATAACGTTGAAACATTTTGTTTCGAGGATCTGGATCGGGAAGATTGGATACGATTTTCTTTAACTATACGTTCTATCGAAAAAGCGAAAACAATCGGAAAAGATTTGGGGAGGTTCTCCAGCTATACGGTACTACATCCTTTAAGAAATCGATATCTTTCGCCCATATACAGCGATCGCAAGCCGAGAGGATTAAAAAATATCTCATAGATTATGAGAGAGCCTATTTGAAGGATACCCCCTAGAGGCCGCAAGCTCCATGCGCAAGGCGGGGGAGTTCCTTCGGAAAAGCGATCGAAGCGAAAGAACGGGTATCCTTGGAGTTCCCGGCGGCTAGTGATATTCCCGATTCTCTTGATGACTCCTATGGACTCTCCGAAATATCACGGATTTTTTAAGGCTCTCCTAAAATATTGAAATGGTTTCCGGTACTGAATTTGTTAAGGAGGCTTGGGGCTATTTGTTTAGGAAGTAATAATATTCATACTAAAAAAATCTCCTGTACTGCTTAAATCGCAATACGGGAGATTTTTTCAGAGTCGTATATTTGTCCTAACATCTTATCTAAATAATCACTATATTTGCGTAAATCAATAATTTATATAATATGGAACTTACAAGAAAAGAAGTTAAGAGAACCTTTATTTCTTTGGTCTTGATCGGAATCTCGATAGGATTGATAATAGGTTCGGTAATAGTGCGTGTGTTGCGAATCCTGTGATAAATCCGGCAACTATAAGGATTACCGTATAGGTTTCCGTGTTTTGTTTTGTAGCTGATATTATCGTTAATACTCCAACGATAGCGGATATTATCGAGGCAACGTAACTTGCCTTGTTTAAGGCCTCCACTGCTCGTTCATTTTTTACGTAGCCTTTTAATCCATCCTTTGTCTCATACGCCTTGAGACCTTTGCAGGTCAAACCTATCAACGTGTTGCAGGTACTAATCAGTCCCATATCCTCTAATAACCTTGTTTGGCTATCGAAGGAAAGGAAATACCAGCGCTCGTCTTCGAAGTCGTTTTCAAATCGTTGTTTTAGGATTGTTTTTAGGTCGTTGGAGCGCATCTCTCGTCCGCGAGTCCCTAATTCTTGGATGATTGCGGACATGATTTCATATCTTTGTTTTGTTGATTCATTCATTTTATATTCTTTTATTTGATTCTCTCTCTCTTTTTTAATCTCTCTTTAAAAAAATTGCGGCACTGTATATCGCCAATACGATAGCGCACAATGCGGTAACGGCTGCGGTACCGTAAATTCCGTGATTAACAAGGAAACCTGTGAAGAGTATCAAAAAAAGCTCAAATAGTAATGAGATAAATATAAATGCTAACATATTTCATCCTCCTTCTTTTTGTTCAATTTCTCTACGATTGCTTTCAGATCCTTTTTTTGGATTTTGTGGAAAAATAATATCTAAATCATATTCTAGGAACCCTCGGAATTATTTCCGGGGGGTTATTTACAAAGGGCGTAATTCCACGGTTAGCCCCATCGCTGCCGCAATACGGTACAGGGTAGAAACCGTAGGAACTGTAAGCCCCCTCTCTATTCTTGAGATATATCCTTTGTCGGCTCCAATACGTTTGGCAAGTTCCGCTTGCGTAAGCCTAGCGTTCTTACGAGCATCCAATAAGATTTGAGCGTTATACTCTTCCCAAGCTTTTTCACGATTCTTTTCACGTTCGGGAGTTCCTTCTTTGCCAAGACCTTCGTCCAGCCATGCATCTACATCATAGATATCTTTACTGATTTCTTTTAGTATCATAATATTCCTCCTTTAATTTTAAAGCCTTTTTAATCTCACTATCAGGTGTTTTCTGTGTTTTCTTTTTGAATGCGTTAAAAAGTACAACAATCGTATCACCGTCATATATGAAAAAGATGCGAAATTCATTATTGCCATAGGTTACGCGAAACTCATAAATACCATCTCGTATAAACTTTATAAAGTGGCTTGGTATTTTATCTTCTACCTTGAATAAGTCTAACGCACGGCGAATTTTGTTTATTTCGTCTTTTGATAACTTATTAATGAAGTCGGCAAAATACCCTTTATATGTGATTATCTTTCTCATGGCACAAAGATACGAAAAGTTATATATAAATACAACTTTTCTTTGATAAGTTCTAACAATCGGCTTGGCTGGAACCCTCCGATTTATTTCCGGTTTTTTTACTGTTACTGTAAGTCTCTAGCTGTTTTGTATTAATTATTCATTATTTATATAGATATTTGCGAGGGTTTGAATATCAAGGGGACTTTTCCGGGTATTGTTTAAAATCTAATTTGTAACATTATGAATAAATTTTATTTACTTTTTTGTTTAATGTTCGTATTTGCAGATCTTTTTTCTCAAAAAGTTGAACGGCAACCTTCTGATTTTAATATTGTTGTGAAAGATGGGGCGTTTTCCGCAGAAGGCGAAATCTCTATCTATAATTTATATGCTGAAGACATGAGAACCCTATTCGCAAATCATGCCTCTGCCTATGGTGATGTTAGAATATTAGAAGAAGGCCTATTATACCCGTATTGTGTTAAGTGTATTATGTTTGTGAAATCTGAAAAATTTGAAAAATCGAATCTTTACTATAGAACTGTTGTAGAGTTTCGTTTTGAAGATGGCCTATTAGCCTATTCAGTAAATGACCCATCAATTCTGAATTTTAAAGGGTTTATTTTTTCTGCTTATTATAAAAATATTGATAAGAAGTTTCATTCGATTTCCCCCAAAAAAATAAAACATAAGCCTTATTTAGTTGATTTTGAATACTCTTTCATAAGTCATTTAAACAAAATCTTTGGGGTTTCTAAAAAAAACGCAACCGTTGAAAATGGGAAAAGAACGATTTCTGATCTAAATATATTAAAACGTTCTGATATACTTTCATCGGCCCAAGGATGGTATTATGATAAAGCTGCTGATGAATGGAAAAGTGAAAAAAAATCAATACCTTATGAACATGATGATAATTTTAAGACTGTTCAATTTTTGAAAGTGTCCTATAAAAATGAAATATGGTTTATCCTTGTGATAAACTCTACTCACTATTACTATGAATACCCAAATCTTGAAGTCGGTTGGACTAGTATGAATAGGTGTTCGTTTTATATTTTTTCTCCTGCAGAGTATAAGGCTGTTTTGAAACGAGAGAATAAGAATACAGTTATTGTAACAAATGAATCTACAGTGCATGGTCAGTTTAATATGGGTGCTTTAGCACGTGAAATAAAAAAATGCCTTAATGAACCTGAACGAAAACCATTCTCGTGCAAATTTCTTTTTAAAGAAGACGATAATGATAAAATTCGTTTTTTGTTGCCAAATATGAGTTCTGAACTTGATATAGACCGAGCTTATTTGGAAACTACTAGAAATGATTTTTATAAGCTGTTTATAAATGAATGATGTACTTCTACCTTTTTATTCTTCACATAATGAAAATTATTCATTGGAAAAGTAAAAAAACGCATCATTTTCTTTTGAGTTACAAATGTTATTTTTATATTTGCAATGTCAAACTCGATGAATAATATTCATCAACCGAAGGGTAACGGATAATGCCCACATTAATTTTGAAGGGCTTTTTTTATGCCCTAATTATAAGATATAGGCGGCTGCCATTTCCAGTGTTTTTTTGCTCTTCGGAGATGAATTCACGAGTTTGACGACGGGAAATGTGTAGCCGTCTTTTTTTTCTACACATATTAGTCAAACTCGTGATATTATGAACTCAACAACAACAAACACCCGCCACTCGGCCGGTTCCGTAAAGTCGGACAAAGTAGCTCGCGCTTCTGTGTTTATTAAGGTATTATTATCAGATGGTACATTAGTAGAAGAAACCCAATGGCAATGTATGGAGGATATTCACATTGTTCTAACCAATTTTTATGAGACTTACTTCGATGGTAACGACGGTTATCTCATCCTTGAAACTTTGCAAGCGGACGGATCTCGCAAGATTACGGAAATTCATTCGATCGATATGGATTATTTGCTTGATCTGGGAATCGTAAGATAACCGCTTATCCTTTCTTCATCAATTTATTACAATCATTTACCCCATAATGGCCGGGGGTAAACGGCCATTGCTATATACTTATGAAAGCAGGAAATAACAAGATATTAGCTAATGCTGTCATTTTATTTGCGGTGTTTATGGCTCTGTTTGGAGCGGTAGGAACTCTGGAATATACGGATAATCTATATTATTCCATTCCACAAGGGGCTATGGATGAGATTCGGGCTAAGGTGGGGGATGAAGCTACACGTCCGGACATTATAAAGGAATATCTTTCCGACAAAGGCTATTACGATAACATCGGGTTCTATGGAGCCTCCGGAATATCACAAATCTATAATGCTGAATGATATGAAAGAGAAAACTCTTACAACCCCTTTTTCCCGGGCGTTGCAAATTTGCAGACGCTCGAACCAACGGATGTGTAAAGTAATTGGGAATCTTACGGCTGTGATCGTATATATCCCTACCTATCATAGTCTGGATGTAGAGTATTGGACGGGCGAGGAGTTGAAAGCAGGGTCTATTTTTAGCCCGGCCGGATATATATCCATGTTTGTGGAAAGATTATAGTTTCATCAACCATCAAAAGAAATTGTCATGAAAAAGAAAGAATACGTACTGGAAGAACGGTACAATGAGATTGAGGATAAGTTGCATTATATACAGAATATATTGGAGTTTGAGCGTCGTCCGGTGAACATGCCTGTCACCGAGCAAGTAGCCGATTTCCGGGATAAGCTATTAGGCGCCCATGATATCTGTTCCATCTTCGAGAGCATGATAACGTGTTGCAACCGTACGATCTGTATCGCGGCTTGCGCATTAAGGGATTTGGATAAGATCCAAAAGGAGTATCCGGATATATACATCAATTCTTGTATACGGTCTCAAGACCCTGCAACGGAGGTCGCAAAGTCCGCTATGTTATTATCGGAATTTACCCCGGCGGTGAATGAACGTATCATTTACTCGATCTACGCTTGTTACGACTTGTTTTATAGGAACCTTCTCGATAGTCGGATCTCCGACGTGTTCGACGAAGAATAATACACTCTCTCTACCACGTAAGAGGACCCCGTGATATTTTCGGATGGCTCCCTATGGGACCTCCGAAATATCACGGATTTTTTAGGGCTCTCCTAAATGTTTCTCGATCATTTGGATTTGGGCGGGGGTGAGCATGCGGCGGGATGGTTGCCATCCGCTTTCGGTGAGGTCTTGGAGGAGTCTGGGGTTGAAGTTGATCCAGTCGTGAAGGATGCGTCGGGCGGTCTTTACGGTTACGTTCGGGTTGTAGCGAATGGCTAATTCTGTGAAACTACAGGCTTTGGCTGTGTGGTGGGTATCGTGTTTTTCGTGCATGATCGTTTTAGAATGTGATGAATCGCCAAATGTATACAAAAAGGCGTTGCTAAACTAATAATGTTAGCAACGCCTTGTTTTTTTTAGATCTCATCCGGCGATTCGCTGTCGTTTCCCCCGGTTTCCTCTTTCGTCGCCTCAGGCGATACGGCCTGTCGGAAACTGATGCGGTTGATGCGATCCTTGAGCATTACGCTCGGCGTAAAGATGATCTTTCCTTTCCGTATGTTGTGCGCCGATACCTCGTCCGCTTTCTCCATGCCGGTGCTGGACAAGCTTACACGCATACGTCCCAGATCGCCTAGCTTAACGCTATTGCCTTCCTCTAGGCTCTCGATAATCTCTTCTACCAACGAGGTGATAACGCCTAACACGTCTCCACGGGTTGCCATACTCGCTTTCGCCACACGGCGGGCCAGCGTATCTAATGTAACGTCTCCCGAGACTTCCGCTTGTGCGTAGAATTTCGCCGGATCTTCTTTCTTGATCGGGTTCACTTTCTGAACCACCTTGAACTTTACTGCCATTTGTTTATTCTTTTTAGATTACAACGCAAACATACGCCGGATTGCCGGGGGCGTACGCCGAACCCGGACGGCATGCCCTGTTTTGTCCTTTAATGGAAAGAATGGGTCTCGTATATTTGATACTGAATTTGTAACGCAAAAGTACACTAACCCTGACTTTACCAATATGGCAGTAGTTCTAGTTCAAAAACCGGATGCGATCTCTATGAGTGGGAATTTGAAGGAGCTGATCCTTCAAAACTCGAAATCTGTAGACGTGACGCTTTACGTAGGGGGAACGCTTATCTTGAGCGAGACCTATTATCCGGGTAACGGGAACCTGATCCACGTGGATTTTACGGAGGTGGTGGAAACCTACCTCTCTTTCAAGCTACCATCCAGCGATGTATTCGTTCAAGCGGAATTGGCTAGAATGTTTAATTTTAATTGTACGGCCGATTCCGTGGTTACTACCGGCAGCTTTACGGCCATCCGTTCCGGCAAGCTTCATCTGAATGAGGCCGCCTCGCAATTCCTTACCGAGAATTTCCTTACGTGGCAGCCGAATGACAAGCCCGTAACCTATTACTCGCCGGAATACCTCACGTATTACGCTACGCAAGCGTGCGCCATCAAGGTACGGGCTTATTTTGAGGATGGTTCGAATAGCGTCGTTACCTTGGTTTCTCCCACCGGGGGAAGCTGTTATACGTTGAATACGCAATACGCCGTGATTAGCGGTAAGTTTAGCGGAAGGCATCCGATGTACTATGATGTCTGGGTGGAAAACACGTCCGGCGCACGTCTATCGTACGTACAACGCTATCGGGCGAGCGAGAAGCAAAGCGAGGATGAATGCTGGTATCTGTTCGAGAACTCGCTAGGGGGCTTGGACTGTGTACGTGCGTATGGCTCTATCAAGGATACGCCGGAGTATACGTATAATATCGCCAATATAGGTGATCTCAGCGAGGAGTACCGTGTGGATTGCCAACGGCTACATGTGAGGAACACGGGATATCTTTCTCCGCAAGAATCTAGGTGGTTGCAGGATTTGTTCGTTTCCCGGCAGAAATATGTTTATACGATTAGCGGTATTTACAAGATCGTCTTTACGGGAGGTGATGGCAACTCGGATAGCGCTAATCTTCCGGATAGCTATAGTTTTACTTATCGGTATGCCGATGATCGTCCGTTCTTGGATATCCAGCGGCGAACCGATCTTCCGGCGAATCTGGTAATACCCGTCCCGACGGGAGACACTTTTTTTTTACCCCCACGGTTAGCTGAGTTTCCGAAACCAGCTTTAACCGTAGACCTTCTGTTTCCTGTACAACAGCCTCATACGGAGATTTTCGGCACCGTTACTTTAGGAGGGTTGCACGACTCCATCAAGAATTCTATCGTAAAGGATCTGGATGGGATCGATATGCATCCGGTTGGTGCGGGTGGGGGCGGTAGTGATATCTATCTGGTCAAGGAATTCGACTTGACGCTTCCTACGGACGAGAACGCTTTCTCTTCACTGAGGGCGCTGAAGGAGATAAAGGATAATAACCAATTCCTTTTGGACAATTTCGATATCCGTTATCTCCGGAAGGATATGCCGGATGTAGCGGGCTTTGATATTACATTCGAGCAAGATATTATTCTATCCGGCGAGAAATCCTCCATCTACTCAGACCGTGACGCTGATAGTTTCAAGCACGAGAACGGTTTCCGTATCTTCGCCGACGGCACGGCATGGGTGAAGGACTTGAAGGTGAAGCATGACTCCATGTTCGCCGGTTCCCTTTCCTCTCCTACATTCGCCTCCGGTTTCCCGAACGGGACGGGATTCATGATAGCGCCTTACAAGGTGACGAACGCCGCCGGTGTGGAGGAGACTAAATACAAGCTGGAGATCGATTCGATCTCGGTACGCAACGAGCTTAAAGTATATACGTTCGTGGTCTCGCAACTGCTTGGCGAGAACGACAACCGCATCTTCGCCGGAATGATGGAGGTGGATCATTACGACCCGGAGACCGGCCGGATCTACTTGGATACCGACGGAGGCAGGTTGTACAACCCGTTCCGGGAAGGCGATATCCTCATGGTACAGCAGTTTCAAGGCGATCCTACCTTGCAGAACGACTACAAGATGACCAAGTCGTACGAGCTGAAGGTGGTGGAAGTGGCCGTAGGGGACCTCTCCGACGGCGAGAACCGTCTGGACTGGCTCCGTTTCACGAATTTCGTGGGAAATCTATCGGACATAGCCAAGAGGGATACCCTTTGTCGTGTGGACAATCCGGATAACTCCACCCGCAGCGGCATCATGAAGATCACCACGGTGGATGAGTTCGGCACGCCCTACATGGACGTGATCCGTGGGATGAAGACCGATCCGGAAAACTGCGTGAAGGTACGGGTGGGAAACATGAACGGTCTGGTAACGCCTTATTTCGGGAGGCTGGAGGGCGATGGTATATACGTGGAGAATCTTTACGCCCGTGGGCAGTTCATGCTCGATACGGGGGAGAACGTGAAGACCAAGTTCGAGATCGTGGAAGGCAGGCTTTCCAGCGAGATGTCTTCCGTGCGCTACGAGCTATCGGAGAAGGATAATTGCCTCACGAACGCCTCTTTCTCCGCTGATACGGTAGGATGGGTACTCGGTAACGACGTGTCGCTATTCACGGTGAAGGAGCGTTTCATGGCCGTGAACGATTCCTTCTATGCTGAGAAGGATAAGGTTACAGGAATCGTGGAGGTATCCAGCCGCAAGGCCCTTTATATCAAGAACTCGGGAGTAAAGCAATTAAACTCCTACCTGAAGAACAAACCGGACGGCCAACTGGAGATGCCCGACGGGACGAAGGTCTGGCCTACCTACTACGTATCCTTCATGTACATGGTAAAGACCGCCGGTACGTTAACGTCCGGATTCTCCGGACAGGGCCTTTACGTAAGCAAACCGTTGGCGATTACGGATACCTTCGTTCAAGAGGAATTTTCCGGCAAATGGAACGGAACAGGTGATTTCATCTTGAATTATACGGGGGAAATATATATCTACAACGTCCAGATGTCCACGCATCCCGTGGAGGATCTACGGTTGGAGATGTCCACCCTTTTTCTGCAGACGGACGAGAAGATCGGCATGTACGCCGAAAAGATCGACACGTTGAACGGCACGGTGACGGACATGGGGGCAGAATTGGATAATACGACCAGCACGTTATCCTTGTATGTTGACAAGACTGACAGCATAAACCAGACAGTGACAAGCCTAGGCTTAAAGCTGGACGGTGTAGATGAGAGCTTGACGCTGTACGCCAAGAAGACCGACGTATCCGGGCTGAAAACCGAGATGGAGGCGGCTATCAAGGTGAACGCTGACAATATTAATCTGAAGGTATCTAAGGATAGTATTATATCGAGCATCAACCAGACGGCGGAGACGATCAAGATAAACGCTAGCCGACTCAATTTGAATGGTTTCGTGACATTTTCCATGTTTGACCTAAGCACCCAGAATACGATCAAGAACAAGGTTAACTCAGGAGATCTAGGATCGATGGCGTGGAAAGATGGTGTCTCATCCGATGATCTGTCTTGGGCATTAAGTCAAGAAATATCGAACAAGGTCAATCTGACTACCTTAAACAACACTCTTTTAGGTTATACGAAAAGTGGGTCTATCACAAAAGAAGACCTGGCCAAAGCCCTTCAAGCGGAATTATCCGGGAAGATTACGGGTAGCGCCAGCACGAGTGCGGACAAATTGGCTAGTGTCATAATAAACGGTCAAACTCTCGTAGCCGGTGGTTATCTCCAAACAGAATTGATCAATGTGGACAATTTGTATGCCACTAGTTTGGCGGCAGTAAGGGGCACAATTGGAGGGTTCTCTATTGACGGTTATCAACTGAAATCATCTATTTATGATAGCGGAGGTACATTCCTTTATAATCTTTATATAAATTCAAAGAAAGGAGAGATTGGACTAGACGGATCTTCAACCGTGACATATAAGCTCAGTGGGGGATATGATTATGGTGACGGCTCCACAGCCTTGTATATCCGGAAGGATTTGGCTGCAACCAAGATGGAAGGTCCTAGACAGGCCATAAAAATAAAGGCTATAAATATAGATGATGTAACTAGTATGATTGACTTGGAATGTGAGAAGGCATATACCGATGGGATGACTTTCTTGCATTGCAAGCATGGAATAAGGTTTATAGATATTGGGACTAAACATTTCTCGAATGATTCTTCGGGCATTTGGAGGACTACTTTAAGATTGGGTCTTATGCCTTCGGTAACACAAGTAAACACTGAATCCACATCAGGAACGAGGTATAATGTCAAATGGGATTCCGTTACGGGACTTTTATATATAGAATAATTATTAACAACTAAAATACAGTAATCATGAAAGTAAATCTCAACAAGACCCTAAAGACCTTCAGAGGGGAAGACATGAAGGATGAGTTCGGAAAAGTACAAGTCATCAAGGATATACAAGTAAACACTGAATCCACATCAGGGACTAGATATAATGTCAAATGGGATTCCGTTACGGGACTTTTATATATAGATGATTAATAACAATAAAAAAACTGTAGATCATGAGAGTAAATTTTAGCAAAATCGGTATTAAACCCACAGTGGAAGGCGAAACCGTGGAGATGGACTTACGTAAGGATCTTGGAAACCTTGTCTACGGACGCACAGCGGATATCGCCGTATCCGATTTCGGGAAAAAGATCTATTACAGTAAAGATACTATCGAGGTGCCCGAATCTATGGCGAACGCTGTTAAGGAGATCATCATGGGATCATCCTTTATCGCCCCCTTGAAAAATGCCATGAACGAGTTACTAACCCCTAAAACAAAGAAAAATGGAAACAACGACAATCAATAAGTCTTTGACGGAAGCCCTTTCTTCCACGGGTTTCGTAAAGATAGAGGCATCCCGAAAAGAAAGCGAGCCATTCCAGCATATAGATGCCTACATATACGATGCCGGTACCCGTATCGGCTATGCTTCCGTAGACCGGGGGAGAAGGCTCTCTTTCTTCCAAGAATCCCCGGACAGCCTTACCGGAGAGGAATGGATAAGCGCGTATACGAAGGTGCAAAACGCTTTCGACAGGATATTTAACGAGACGGTAACCCTATAAGCAATCTTGATCCCATGGCATATACTCTCGAAGAAATTAAAGAACTGGTCGAGACTTTAACCCCGATCGTAAAGAACGCTATAGAGGCGGGTTCCCTTAGCGTAGAGGATCTCCGTGTAGCGGAGAGCATGGATTTCGTAAACTCTTTGCCGGCCTTGGAGGAGAAAGGTCTTAACGTCTCTTACGTGAAGGTCCGGCTGAAAGACTTGCTCGGTAAATTGGACGGGGATTATGCCAAGGAGCTGGAGGCGATCAAGAAATTGCTGGAAAAGAAGGTGGATAACGGCTACTCGAAAGACGGTAATCTGTATCTTACCTCCGGGGGCATTGTCGTATCGGACGCTATCCCGGTAGGCTCCGGAAGCGGTGGCGGCGGCGGGGCTAGCTCGCTGGGCGAGCTTACCAACGTGGATGAGATCGTAGACCAAGATCCGGACGAATCCCGTGTGCTGGTGCAAGAGGCCGGAAGCTCACTATGGACGGTGAAGAACCTCTCCGAGATCGGAGGAGGAGGTGGTGGTGGCGGCGTGACCATGAAACTCGTGAGCGTCACCGATACGCTCATCACCACGGTAGAGGGGGCCGCCGTCACCGTGGGATACAATTTCACGAGCGTCTATCAGGATGACGGTTCCGAGACCGGGCCGGGAACGGCCACTTACACCGTGAACAGCCAGAAGGTGGGCATGGTATCCATCTCGCAGGGCAATAATTATTTCGATCCGACGGAACACTTGATCACCGGCTCCAACACGGTAAGGGTAACCGTGAAGGATAGCACGGGATCGTCACGTTCCCTATCCTATACGATTGAGGTGATATCCATGTCCATATCCTCCTCCATAGACCCGGCGCTCGTCTATTCCGGGGAGATCGTGTATCGCTATACGCCCGTGGGGGCCATCAACAAGACGGTGCATTTTGTACTGGACGGGAAGGAGTTGGGAACGGTGGAGACCAGCGCCTCGAACCGGCAATTGACCTACGTGATCCCTAGGCAGACGCACGGGGCGCACTCGCTCCAAGTCTACATGACGGCCCTTATCAACGAGGAGCTGATCCGGAGCAACACGCTTACCAACGACCTTATCTGTATCGTGGAGGGGAATAACACGCCTATCGTGGCCTCTTCTTTCGCCCAGACCGCCGCGCGGCAATACGACCGGCTCACGATCCCCTTCGTGGTCTATACGCCGGACTCCTCGCTATCGGAGGTTACGCTATCGGCGAACAACGCCACGGTATCCACGCAGAGCGTAGACCGCACCTTGCACGAGTGGAATTACCGTATTCCCCAGTCGGGAGATCTCTCCCTGAAGATATCCAGCGGGTCGGCCTCCCGGACCTTTACGCTCACCGTATCCCCCGCCGAGGTGATCGTGGAGCCGGAGAAGGCGAACCTGCAACTCTGGCTGACCTCGCAGAACCGGAGTAACAACGACAATAACCGTAACGAGTGGAAATACGGGGATATATCCGCGGATCTGACCGGCTTCAACTTCAAGACGAACGGCTGGATCTCGGAACGGGATAGCACCTCCCTCCGTGTGTCGGGTGACGCCCGTGTGCGTATCCCGCTGAAGATATTCAAGGATGACTTCCGGGCCACGGGTAAGACCATCGAGTTCGAGTTCTCCACCCGCGACGTGACCGATTACGAGGCTATCGCTATCGAGTGCGTGAACGGGGGGATCGGCCTTCAGATATCTTCCCAGAAAGCGGTGTTCTCGTCCGAGCAGACCACGATCGACACCCGGTTCAAGGAGGAGGAGAGGGTTCGCATCTCCTTCGTGGTTGAGAAACGCACGCTAAACCGTTTAATATACATCTATATCAACGGCATCATGTCCGGGGCGGCGCAATATCCGTCGGAGGATAATTTCCAGCAGAAGGTTCCGCAGGATATCGTGATCGGTAGCGAGGGCTGTACGATCGACCTGTATAACATCCGTGTCTACGATAACGACTTGAACCAATACCAGATGCTCGATAACTTCATAGGCGATCTGGACGATTACGACAAGGCGCTGGCTATCTACAACCGGAACCAAGTATATAATGATTATGGGGATATCACCTATCAAAAGGTGTTGGAGCGATTGCCTTGCTTGATCTTCGAGGGGCCGTTGCCTACTTATAAAGGCGATAAGAAAACAAACAAGGTCTATTTTACGGACTTGCAAGAACCCGGGCGATCTTTCTCTTGCGAGAACGTCCAGAATGACGTGCAAGGTACCTCCTCCCAATATTATCCGAGGAAGAACTGGAAGTTCAAGTTCAAGGCCGATATCACCTACACGGAGAGCGGAAGGACATCGCCCACATACGCGTTACGGGCGGATAGTATCCCCGTGAACGCCTTTTGCGTGAAAGCGGATTTCGCCGAGTCTTCCGGTACGCACAACACGGGTATGGCCAAGGTCATCAATTCCCTATTGATAGAGATGGGGCTTACCACCCCGCCCCAAAAGACAAACAAGGAGGTCCGCACAACGGTAGACGGCTACCCGATAGCCATCTTCCACCGTGAGACGGCCAGTGATACGCTCGAGTTCGTGGGTAAATATAATTTCAACAACGACAAGTCCACCGCCGAGACCTTTGGGTTTTCTGATGGTGATGAGAGCTGGGAATTCTCGAACAACACCTCCGATCGTTGCCTCTTCAAGTCCGCCGATTTCTCCGGGACGGACTGGATGAACGACTTCGAGTCCCGCTATCCGGACGATGACGCTATCAACGCCGAGTACGAGGCGGGCACCCGCAAGCCGGAGAAGCTCATGGCCGTTACCTCATGGGTCGTATCCACCAAGGATAACTTGGAGAAATTCAAGAACGAGGTTCGGAATCATTTCAACCTTGATAACTTGATCGCCTACTACCTTATCACCGAGTTGTTCGGTATGGTGGACCAGCGGGCGAAGAACATGTTCCTTACCTATTTCCATGAGGAGGGGAAATGGATCTTTATCTTTTACGACAACGACACCTGTTTCGGCCTGAATAACGAAGGCTTGATCGCTTTCGGATACAATATAGAGTATCACGACAAGATAGGTACGCTAAACGTCTGGAACGGTGAAAGTAGCGTGTTGTGGAACAACCTTGAGAAATGTTTCCCTTCCGAGATCGAGGCGATGTACAAGGATATCCGTACCCGTGGATTGCTCTCGTACGACTTGATCATGTCCGTGTTGAACGGCGAGCAATCGGACAAATGGTGCGAGGCGATCTACAACGCCGACGGCCGTTTCAAGTATATCGACCCGCTGATAGAGGAGGGCAACGGGTCTTACCTGTACGCCGCCCAAGGCTCCCGTATCGAGAACCGTAAGTGGTGGACGTATAACCGCTTCCTTTATATAGACAGTAAGTATACGGCGGGCAGTTTCCTCTCGGATTTCGCGACCTTGCGTCTCTATACGCCCCGGGAATGGACGGGCGTGTCCCCGTCGGCCAACATGACGATCATCCCGTACGCCGATCAGTATACCCGTGTAAAGTACGGTTCCTACATGGTGGGGCAACGTACCTACAAGGACGTGCCGGTATTGATCGAGGCCCCCGACATCGTGTTTAATGACACCGAGACGATCATCTATGGGGCGAGCCGGGTAAAGTCACTGGGGGATATGTCGGGGTTGTACGCCGGTACGATCGACGTATCCAAGGCTACCCGCCTGTCTGAGCTGCTGATCGGTAGCGGCGTGTCGGGCTATCAGAACACGAACCTTACCGTACTCTCGATCGGAACGAACAACATGCTCCGCAAGCTGGACATCCGTAACTGCCCGAACTTGAGGCAGGCGGTGGATATCTCCGGATGCGAGAACATGGAGGAGGTCTACGCCCAAGGCACGTCCATCACCTCCGTGGTGTTGCCTGCCGCCGGTATTCTCTCCAAGCTGTATCTCCCGGCTACCCTCACGGGCTTAACCCTCCGTAACCAATCCAAGCTTACGGACGCTTATTTCGAAATAGCGGGGGTTACGAAACTGACTACGATCGTTTGCGAGGATACGGGGATAAACGTTCTTTACCTTGTGGAGCGCTGCTTAGGTATGAAGAATCCCGTGTTGAACCGTGTGCGCCTAATCAACATCAATGCCAATGCGAACAACTTGAATGATGTGTATAAATTGATCAAGGTGGGTGGTATCGATGAGAACGGGAACAATCTGACTAAGGCCGTAGTTACCGGCAAACTGCATGTCATTACCGCAACGGAGGATAAGCTAGCGAAATGCCGGGATGCCTTCCCGGAGTTGGTTATCACTTACACTAATCTTTTACCTCCCACGATTACGACCTTCGTGTTCCGTTCCTCCCAATCGAAATCAATTACAAACGGGGTATTCGACTGTGATTTCGAGTTCGAGAAGGTTAATGAGTATACTTATAAAGTAACGGCGGATGATGATAGCGTGATAGACTTTAATTTTAAATGCGATAATCACCAAGACTTCTCGGATTCCTATCTGGTGGCGGGCACCCGTACGCAAACCTATACCATCACCTATATCCCCTTGCGTACGATACGGGTAAAGGTGTACGGTCAAAACGTTTATCCTCCCGGGGCATCCGTGATCATTGGCGACAAACGTTATGTGACAGACACTAACGGATATGTATACATCCGGGGTGGGGAGGCTGTATCCGGGACTGTGGAAGCTACGGGATATTCTCCGAATACATTCTCTTTTTCGGCGATAACCAATGATACCTCCTATACGGTGGAGGTCTATGCGGCTGTTAGCGTAAAATTCGTAGTGGTGGATAAATTGGATACCTCTTTGTATATAGAGGGGGCTACGGTTGTTTGCGGAGGGAAGAGTGGCACTACGAACCGTTACGGTGAGTGTACGTTGCTTTTGTCCAAAGGTACCTTGGATTATTCGGTTACAGATCCAGATTATTACGAGTATAAAGGACAGGTGACAGTAGGCACATCCGCTATGACTGTCAATGTTCAAATGAACTTAAACCCTGAGAGAATAAAGCCGGAAGAGAATGGAAACATCCAGATGATGTTGACAGGAACGTCTTGCTCCATTAGTGTCTCTTCTCCTACCGCTAATTACGTTATTGATTGGGGTGACGATACGACAGAAAATGCTTCCGGTACGGGATACAAGTCCTATAGCCACACCTATGGGAATAGCGGGTTTCACCAGATGGAGGTAAGGAATTGCAGGGACATCACGTCTTGTATGGGCTCTAGTTCTAACTTGATAGCCTATTGGAGCATTGGGGACAGTAAGGTTTCTAATATTACTTTCAGTGGATGCTCTAAGTTAATTTACTTCGGAAAGGATGTGTTTAAGAATGATACGGATAGAACTAATGCTTCAAGCTTGCTGGCTGGCTGCTCTAGCCTAACCTCCGTGGACTTGACCCCGCTGGCATCGTGGGTGAATGTTACGAATTGCGTCTCCTTGCTGTATAACTGCCGCAGCCTAACCTCCGTGGACTTGACCCCACTGGCATCGTGGGTGAATGTTACGAATTGCGGCTCCTTGCTGTATAACTGCCCCAACTTAACCTCCGTGGACTTGACCCCGCTGGCATCGTGGGTGAATGTTAGGAATTGCGGCTACTTGCTGGCTGGCTGCTCCAGCCTAACCTCCGTGGACTTGACCCCGCTGGCATCGTGGGTGAATGTTACGAATTGCGACTCCTTGCTGTATAACTGCACCAAGCTAACCTCCGTGGACTTGACCCCGCTGGCATCGTGGGTGAATGTTA